>Ga0123337_10000477_pt1 | contig 66678 bp, 36 predicted proteins | sample frozenSSSSmetaG_FD_89792 | JGI IMG/M metagenome (GOLD analysis project Ga0123337, IMG submission 89792) | Glacier valley bacterial and archeal communities from Borup Fiord, Nunavut, Canada, to study Microbial Dark Matter (Phase II) -... | ecosystem: Environmental > Aquatic > Freshwater > Ice >...
GAGTGGCGTTTGCCCCGATTATCACGCATGTCAAGTTCAGGGGTATTGTCAATGAGTTGAAAAAAGGTGGTAGTTTTGATCGGGCAGGAAGCGGTCGTCATGATTTTGTAGTGTTGCAACCACAAAAGTAGGGCGAACTGCTACCTGCCCGTTTTTATAAGAAAGCCCTGACTGGTTACCAAAGACGCTGATAAGCTTGCGTTCTTCGTAATGAATACCTATTCGAATATACAGAAAAGCCGCCAGGTCAAAGAGGAGTTGTTTCCCGTCTGGCTGAGCCACTAGAAGCCCCAGTAGTACCACCAGCATGCCCAGATATAGTGGGTGGCGGACATACAGAAGGAGCCCGTTCTGTTTCAATGTACGTTTCTGAACGGCCTGGCACTCAGCGGCCAGCCCTATGAACTCTCGCAAGCTGTAAGATTGCAGGGCTACGATTCCGATGATTATCCCAACACCCATTAGCAGTTCACCCACCCACACAGAGCCATTCCACCTACAGAGCTGTTCACTGGGTGCGGAGTATAGAAAAACAACTACGGGTACGAAGGACACGACAGCCATTACATTGTACAGGAGCCGGTATCGGGCTTGGCTTAATCCGGTAATCATCAGCACTACACGTTTGAACCAGTTTGTTGCTGTTATGCTATGAATGATACCAAAAAGAAGCCAGCTCAAACCAATTGCCAGATAATAGATCATTGGTTATGAATTTGGGATTATCACATCGAATCAACGCTTGGTGGGATGTAATATAGAGCGGTTAGTAATGATGAAACAGAGTGATTGTTTAAGCACGGCATTCCGAAAGTTTCAAGACAAGAATTGCGCATTGAAATACCCTACAGTAGCGCCCGAAGCGTATCGACAGTTGTGGTTAATCCATTTCGGCGGAGAATCTCAAGCACCTCAGCAGCCGTCTTAGCTGGCCTTCTCAGGTTGCCCACCTGACTTTTGAAGGCAAGCAGTACCTCATCTGGGTGAGTAGCCAAAAACGAGCTTATAAACTGATCAGGATGCTGAACTTCGATGTCAAATAGCCCCACGATGGCCAGAGGAAAATCTTTTAAGTTGGCTGTTACCAGCACATCAGCCTGGCCACGAATCGCTGCGGCAAGTACGTGCCGGTCGTCGGCGTCAGGTAAAGTAAGAGAAGTAATCAGCGACTCGAAGTTGCGGATCATCGCATCGGGGAAAGCCCGGTTCATGGCATCCGTTGTCTTTTGGAGTTGGGCTACCAGTAAGTCTGGTCGATTAAGCAAGAGGTTTCGCGTCCATTCCTCCTGAATCCTTGTCCGTCCACTTGGGCCGGTACAGCCCCCTATCAGCAATATGAAAAAGCAGGTCCCGAAGCGGAGCAGGATAGAGAATACAGGCATCAAGCAAGGCAACCGGGCTGGTCGAGTATATCATTCGTAGCCCAGGTTGAGGTCCTGAGCCTGCTCAGCCAGAAACTGTAGTTGCTCGTGCCGGATTTGTTCTTGTCGCTCTTTATAAATCAATAAGTCCTCCGGCAAAACCCTTCGATGGCTACCAACTTTCTTGAACGGAATTGTACCCTTTTCCAGTAGTTTGACAAGGTGTGGGCGGGACACGCCAAGTAGATCAGCAGCTTGTTGCGTACTAATCTCTGAGTCGGACGGAATTAGTGACACGGCTTTGCCCTGAGCCATGCTGGAGAGAATGACTGCCAGCAGATGCAGGGCTTTAGTGGGAATAACGACCGAAGCGAAACCTTGTGCAGCTATGCCCGGCTGTAGTTGAATGCTGACCTCTTCTGATCGCTTTCGGTTCAAGGCTTCGCCCACAAGGGCAAGAGACTCACGGGCTATCTGCTGGTCGTGCAGAGAAGGTCGTTCAGTAACTGCTTCCATATTGAGTAAGACAAGTAGACTTTGTATATGCTAAACGAAATAAACGAAACAAAGTTTCTTAGTTTCTCAGGTTAATGGACTTTTACCTACCTTTCTCAAGTAATCTTCATCGCCATGGTACCCGTAGCCCTCTTCGTCCGTATATCCACTAAGGAACAGGATTATGCCGAGTCGTCGGACCGCCGACAGGTGTCTGATCTGACGGCTTATGCCGAACGACAGGGCTATGAAATTATCCGTATTATTCATGAAACGGTCGGACGGCCGATGCCGCAGTGCAACCAAGCGTAGCAATGTAGACCGACCCGAACTCGATAATTTGCTAGATCTATGCCGCAGTAAGACTATCCGCAAGGTGCTGGTGACCGATTTCTCCCGGCTGGGACGACGCCGTAGTGAAACCCCGGCTCTGATGGAAGCCATCACTCAAGCAGGTGTGTCTATCTACGCTCACAATTTGGGTGGTCCGCCACTGCGGCTGGAGACTCTTCAATCCAATGGGAAGCGGAACCCAGTGGCCAGCATTGTTATCGCTGTGATGATTGAGATCGACGCGATGGAAACTGAACGTCTTTCCGAACGTATTCTGTCAGGTCTTGATCAGGCTCGTCGCAACGGTACACGATTAGGCCGACCGCCTGGTACTAAGAAAGCAAAAGAAGAACTCGTGGCTGCTTATCCGGGCGTAGTCAAAGACCTCAAGAATGGATTAAGCGTTCGTCAGACAGCCGTGATCCGCAAAGTCTCCACTGACACCGTTCAACGGGTAAAAAGGGCGATGCCCAAAGCCAAAACCGACGTCAATGCCGACACACTTGAATGACGCCATGCAGTCTTAGTCGTCATTCAAATGTACTGAAGAAAAGAGGTTTACAGAAGACTAATTCGCGGCAGAATGCCTGTTTTGGGGTCAGATGGTCTGTTTTTAAGGGTAGTCATCGAAAAGTAGAGTGTATTGCTTTAATCACTGCTTTTCTTGCCATAACAGTTCGATTAGATCGCTTGTGCATCCTCATGTTGCACAAGCGTTTTGGGCATCCTAACTGAACTGACTAATAAGTTGTCGGCCAATCAATCAGTTCTACTTCAGTCTGATAAGTGTAATGTTCACATTCTGGTAACAAAAAAACGTACCCGGCGTCATCGTGCCGAAGAAATTGGTAGCTGAAGTTCGCAAAGCCATTAGCCGAGTTCAGAACTACCTGGCCATCGTCCCGGTAGTGACAACCAGTTAGAAAATCGTTGGCGAATGTCCAGTTCTTATTCAAGGTTGAGGGAATACTCAGAATCCCAAAATTCTTTTCGAATCCGCTCGCCATCAGCAGCCCTTCGTTCCTGCAATTTAGTGGCTTGGACGCTAATGAGGACTGCTGGTCTGGACCAAGTATGAGCAGCGCACACCGTCTGGATGATTGACCCACTACGTGTTCCAAGGCTTCCCTAATTGGCCGCCCGTACTTATCACCCAAAAATAACCCGGCTCCCAGGCTCAGCTTCAGTCGGCTCATGTCTATGTTAAATTGGTTATGCTGAAACAGAGTACGCAGGGCAAAATAGCGAACTTCTTCGGCAGAAACCGGTTGAAGCGAGGAACCCGCTCTGATCCGGTTTACGCGCCCCAGGTAGTGAGTTAGATAGCGGGGCAAAAGCGACTCGCCTGCCTGACAAAGTCGACTAAGGTTCTGATCGTTGGGAAACGGATGAAGTGTAACGTAAACTTTAGCCGGGATTCGCACGGTTGGTTGACCGAACGATTGATAGCCTGCATATAGTCTCTTAGCCCAGTCTTCCCATCCAGGCCAATTCGTAAAGGGACAATCAGGATCATCGACTGCTCGCCGGGCGGTTTCGACCAACCGATCCGCCGGGGTCGGGAAAATACCAGGAACCCCCGCCTGCCGTAGAACCCCCGCCTGCCGTAACAGCTGCAGGGCGAGCTGATCAATCAGGTTACGTCGGCTTATCTTGATCATCGTGCAGTCAGGTTCATCGATCAACACCGAGTCAGAATCGCCCCTGAACCAGTAACACGGCGTCTGCCTCCCGTACGAAAGAGACGTACAGGTAAGGCAGAGCCAAGTTCGCATGACAAAACGCCTTGAATATCCACGCTGAGTTGCCCACCACAGCGGTATTGTAGTGGGTATAACCGACAAAGCAGGTGTACAGGCGTGATTTTTGGTCTAAATCCTGAAATTTTGTAAGGCTCCCGACAAATCCTGTAAATCATCAGTTTTGTGTAAGACTTATTTTTGCCCTCATTAGCTCTTGATCCATGCGCTCTGCCCTCGTTGCCCGACTAATTTGCTGCTGCCTCGCCCTGATGGTGCTGGCGGGTAGCATGGGCTTTGGTACGGTGGAGCATTGGTGTCAGATGCGGGGTCACACAAAGACCCTGCTGGTAGCCACCCGGACGTGTGCCGACGCCTGCCCGTCCGACAAAACCGAGTCCCCCGTTTCCGGCCAAACGCAGGTTGCCAAATTGCCCTGCTGCAAAACGACGGTGTCGTACGAGCATCTGGACGTAAGCCGCGCTGTGGCCGATCAACAATCTGTACCCGCCTGGCACTCCGCCGAACCTGCGGATGTCGTTGCGTTTACCTTTCTTGCCCTCACGCTGCTGCCCGTAGCGTCTGTTCAGCCTAATCTCTCCCCCGCCGACGAGCCACTGTCCCGATCCGGGCGGTTTCGGCTAACGTCCCACTGTACCTGGTTGATTTAAATCCTATTAGTTGGTTTGCTGCCCGCTGATGGATTGCATTTACGCAATCCGTTGGTGGGTATTTATTTTGTCAGGCCCCCAGCGGTGATCCATTGGGTCTGTGCTGCCTGGATTCCCTTTCGTTGTCACCAAACCCCCAGTTATATTTTTTATGAAGACGCTATTCTCCGCAGCCACGGTGCTGCCGCTACTGGCCCTGTCGGGCTGCATGAACATGGACCATTCCAATGGAGTGCAACCAGAACTGAATATCAACTACCCAGCCGCCTACGTGGTCAATGCCGAAGGAAACAGCCTGTCGGTGATCGACTTAGCCACGCAACAGGTGAAGGAGACCATCTCCTTTGGTGCTGAGTCGGGTGGCCACTCGGGTATGAACATGACGGACATGGTTATGTGGCCGCACCATATCTACCGCTCACCCGACGGGAGTCGGCTGGGCGTGGGCGTTCCTGGTATGGACCTGAGCGAGGGCCACGCGGGTGGTATGGCGGGTATGAAAGGCCGGGTGCTGGTGGTCTATGCAAAAACCGGGCAAACCAAGTTCAGCCAGCAAACGCCCCTGATGAACCACAACGCAGTGTTCTCCGCCGATGGTCTGGAAATCTGGACCTCCCAGATGGACATGAGCGGGCAGGTGCTGGTCTATGACGCCCTGACGTTTGCCCTCAAAAAAACAATTCCGGTTGGCATGGAACCCGCCGAGGTTACTATGTCGGCCAACGGGCAGTATGCCTTTGCGGCCAATGGCATGAGTAACTCGGTAACGGTAATCCGGGTAGCCGACAAGGCCGTCGTCAAAACGATTCCGGTGGGCGACGACCCGGTAGGGGCGTGGACCGGTGCCGATGGTAATATGTACGTCGACAATGAAAAGGGGCAGAGCATCAGCGTCATCAATGTAAACAGCCTGACCGTTACCGAGACGGTGAAGCTGGGGTTCACGCCCGGCTATGCCGCCTACCATCCAACGCGCAACGAACTGTGGGTAAGCCAGGCCGGTACGGGTAATAAAGTGGTCATTTTTGAGCGAATGAACGGCGGCTGGATGAAGATGGGCGAGGTAGTAACCGGACTCGACGCGCACGCGATTGCCTTTACCAAAGACGGCACTACTGCCTACGTCACCAATCAGGGAGCCGCTACGGTGTCCGTAATCGACGTAGCGAAACGCACCAAATTAAAAGACATCGCGGTTGGTAAGAAGCCAAACGGGGTTGTACTAAATCAATGAGAAAAACGGCCGTGAACCGTATGCGCAACCAACTAATTGCTCTGGTAGCCACCATAGGCATTGTTCTGACAGGATCGCCCATTCGGGCGCAACTGAACCTGCCCGAACCCTCGCCCCCAACGACGGTCAAACAGAAAGTCGGCTTTACCGACCTGACCATCACCTACTCACGTCCGGCGGTGAAAGGCCGGACCGTGTTCGGAAAGCTGGTTCCTTACGGTGAGTTGTGGCGCACCGGCGCGTCGGATGCCACCATCCTGACGACCTCCGAGCCGATGACCGTAGCCGGAAAACCGCTACCCGCCGGCAGCTACTCGCTCTTCACCATTCCGACCCGCACGGAGTGGACGGTAATCCTCAACAGCTATACCGAGGGACACGGCACGGCGGGCTACGAAGCCAAAAACGATGTGCTTCGGTTCACGGTAAAGCCCGATTCGTCGGTGCGCTTCTACGAATCGTTCACCATCGAAGTGCAGGATTTGGTCAACAATCAGGCGGATCTGTACCTGACCTGGGCCAACACATCGGTGCATTTCCCGCTCGTGAGCAACGCCGATGAGCGGATTACGGCGGATATTCTGAACCGGACAGCCACTGCCACCGATGAGCAGACGGGCGTATTTTACCAGTCGGCTCTGTATTATTTCGACACGGGCAAGGACACCAAACAGGCGTTGGCATGGGCCACCAAAGCCGCTACGCTCAAACCGGCTTTTAACTACCTGCACCTCCAGGCTAAGCTGCTAGCGCAGGCGGGGGATTACAAAGCGGCTATCGCTGCCGCCCGCAAATCGTCGGAATTAGCCGCCGAGAAGAAGTTTACCGAGTACGTAACGTTGAATAACAAACTCATTGCCGAGTGGGAAACCAAGTGAGTATCAACCAATAAGCAACTACCACGATGAAAACCAAAACGCTGTTTTTTGCCCTGTTCGCTCTGCTGCTGGGCGCGCCCTCGCTGTTGCTGGCTCAATCGGCCAACTACAAAAACCCGGTGTCCATCAATGCCAACGGGCAGATTAAAGATGGTTCCGGCGCGACGGTCGGCACGGTCTCGAAAGATAAGATGATTCTGGATGCGAAAGGCCAGAAAATCGCCTTTGTGGACGGACAGGGCAACCTCGTGGATGCCAAAACGGGCAAAAAGATGGGCCGCGTCGGCAAGAACAATGCCATCTACATGGATGCCAACGGCGACTTGATGTTCACCGTCAAAGACAACGCTGACAACACCTGCGATATCTTCGACGCGAAAGGCCGTAAAATCGGCAATGTCCATGACAGCTATAAAGGCTCGGCCTGTGCGCTGCACTGCTTCCAGGCAGGCCATACGCACATGAAATAACTCCGAACAATCACCCATGAACCGTACCTGGCACCTTCGCATCCGCAAAACGCACCGCTACCTCGGTCTCTTTATTGGCGTGCAGTTTCTGCTCTGGACGCTGGGTGGGCTGTATTTTAGCTGGTCGAACATTGATGATATTCACGGCGACCACCTAAAACGGCCCGCCGGGGCTATGCCGCCGAGTCTATCATTAGTGTCGCCCTCGGTGCCGATGCTGGCCCTCAGCCAACGACCCGGTCAAGCTACCGGGGCAACGGATTCGGTGATGAGCGTACAACTGATCGAGGTGTTGGGCCAGCCGGTCTATCAACTCAATTACCGGATGCAGCATGGCAACGGCCACGCCATGCCGCACACCCAACTGGCCGATGCCCGGACGGGGAGACTGCGGGGTGAACTGACAAAGGCCGAAGCCGTTGCGGTAGCGCAACAAGGGTTTGCCGGCCCCTCGGCAGTGGAGCAGGTCGAGTACCTGACCACCACCAACGGCCACCATGAGTACCGCGAGAAACCCCTGCCCGCCTACGCCGTTACGTTCCGGCAACCCGCCCACGCTACGGTCTATGTAGCGGCCGGGATGGGTACGGTGCAAACCGTGCGGACCGACTCCTGGCGGATTTTCGATGTCCTCTGGATGCTCCACACGATGGATTACGAAGGCCGCGACGACATGAACAACAGCATTCTTCGGGCCTTTTCAGTGCTGGGGTTGCTGACCGTGGCGTCGGGCTTCGCGCTGTACGTTGTTTCCTCGCCCCAGCTTCGGCGCAAACCGAAACGGCCTCCAAAATCAATACCCGTTTAATCCATGTTTCATCCAATTAATTCTTGTAAACCAATGAAAACCATTCGTTTGTCACTGGCCGCACTGGCCCTCACCCTGTTGTCTGTCGGTACCTACGCGCAGTCGACGGCTCCCGCCCTGACCGCTTACTACGGGGTGAAAGATGCGTTAGTGGCGACCGATGCCGCCACCGCAAAAATGCAGGCTACCGCCTTAGTAGCGGCCATCGGCAAAGTCGATGCGGCAAAATTGCCAGCCGCCGATAAAAAAGCCCTCGCTGCGGCCAAAACCAACGCGACCGCTATCGCTAAAACCACCGACGTAGCAACGCAGCGCGAAGCGTTCGAGAAGCTATCGGCCAGCATGATTACGCTGGTGAAAGCTACCAAACCGGCCAAAGCCTTTGTGCAGTACTGCCCAATGGTCGATGCCTCGTGGCTCAGCGACAAAAAAGAAGTTCGTAACCCCTACTACGGCGATAAGATGCTCAAGTGCGGATCGGTGAAAGAAGAAATTTAAGGTATTCCCCCCGGTGTCGTCTGCGTGGCGGTACCGGGGATAACCGTTTTCGATGGTAACCCAGGAACTCTATATCAAAAACATGGTTTGTACCCGCTGCATCTGGGTGGTTCGCTACGAACTCGAGCGGCTGGGCTACGGCGTGTTACTGGTCGAACTGGGCCGGGCCATGCTCGATGAACCGGTCACGGATCTGCTGGCGGTTGAGCAGGCTCTGCAACAACACGGATTTGTCCTGCTCACCGACCGGACCACCCGGCTGGTCGGTGAGCCAGGTCAAAGTGCTCATTATCGGGCTGGTACAGAGCGGGCAGATCGCTACGTTGCACACAACCCTGTCGGATTATCTGGCCCAGCAGGTAGGTGTGGGCTATACGCATCTGAGCCATTTATTTTCAACCACCGAGAACCTGACCGTCGAGAAGTTCTGGATCATGCAGCGAATCGAACGGGCCAAAGAACTCTTAAGCTACGGCGAGCTGCCCATCAGCGAAATTGCCCGGCAGTTGGGTTACAGCAGCGCGGCTTACCTGACCAACCAGTTCAAGCAGATAACGGGCCTGACCCCGGCGGCTTACCGCGATCGGAGCCTAACCGACCGCAACCCGCTCGACTGGATTTGATGTATCCGTATCTTAACAGACGGAGCCGGAATTGTGTAATGAATCCGGGCCGTTTTCTGGCGATATTTGTTTGGTAATCAAGACCAACCAATAAACGCTATGGAAACGATCAGGTTAAAGACCAATATCAAGTGCGGGGGCTGCGTGGCCACGGTAACGCCTTTTCTCAACAAAACGGTAGGCGAAGGCAACTGGAAAGTCGATACGCAGAACCCCGACAAAATGCTGACAGTGCAAACCGACGGCGTGTCGGCTGATACTGTCAGGCAAACTATACAGCAGGCAGGCTTCAAAGCTGAGGTAGTGTCGTAACGGACGCTCTCTCGAGTTTCAAAAGCCGCCCGCATCGGGCGGCTTTTTTTGTGGTCATCTGGCCTGACTGTTCTTCGCTGGCGATGAATGATAACAAATGACAGCAAAGCGAATGACGCAAACCTGACAAAAGAATATGATTGAAGGCCTGATAAAATTTTCGTTGCGCAACCGCTTCATCGTCCTGCTGCTGGCCGCCGGGCTGTTCGGCTGGGGCGTCTATTCGGTGCGGACCAGTAAAATCGACGCCATCCCTGACCTGTCGGAGAATCAGGTGATTGTCTTTACCGAGTGGATGGGCCGCGCCCCGCAGCTCATCGAAGACCAGATTACCTACCCCCTCGTGACTAATTTGCAGGGCCTGCCGCAGGTCAAGTACGTCCGCGGCACCTCCATGTTCGGCATGAGTTTCGTCTATATCATTTTCAACGACGATACCGACGTGTATTGGGCGCGGGAGCGGGTGCTGGAGCGGCTCAACTACGCGGCCCGGCTGCTGCCCGACGGGGCCGTACCCACCCTCGGACCCGACGGCACGGGCGTGGGCCACATTCTCTGGTACACGCTCAACGCGCCGGGCATGGACCTTGGCGAGCAGCGGGCCGTACAGGACTGGTACGTCAAATTCGGGTTGCAAACCGTACCGGGCGTGGCCGAAATCGCGTCGTTCGGTGGGTTCCAGAAGCAGTACCAGGTGACGCTCGATCCCAACAAACTCACCTACTACGGGCTGTCGGTGCCGCAGGTAATTGGGGCAGTCCGGGCCAACAACAACGAAGCGGGCGGGCGCAAGTTCGAGTTGAGCGGCATTGGCTACATCATCAAAACGTCGGGCTACTTAGCGTCCATCGAGCAGATTCAGAATATCCCGCTCAAAACGCAAAACAGTGTGCCGGTGCGCGTGGCCGACGTGGCGACGGTGCAGATGACGGGCGAAACCCGGCTGGGTATTTTCGACCTCAACGGCACGGGCGAAGCGGTGGGCGGCATCGTGGTGATGCGCTACGGCGAAAACGCCGACGAGGTCATCGGCAACGTGAAAACAAAAATGGCTGAAGTCGCGAAGGGCCTGCCCGAGGGGGTCAGCTTCAATATCGTCTATGACCGGAGCGGACTGATTCAGGAGTCGGTCAACTCGATTACCCACACGCTGATCGAGGAGATGATCGTGGTGTCGCTGGTCGTAATCCTGTTTTTGCTGCACTGGCGGTCGGCCATCAGCATCATCATCCAGATTCCGATCACCATCGCTACGAGCTTTATTCTGCTCAATGCGTTCGACATTTCTTCCAACATCATGTCGCTGACGGGCATTGCGCTCGCCATCGGCGTTATCGTGGACAACGGCATCATCATGGCCGAAAACGCCTACCGCAACCTCGCCATCCGGCAGGCCGAGCTTACCGCCGAACGCGACGGGACTACCCCGGACGATAGACCGGAAAACGGGGTAGCAGCCCACGCAAATGGCAATGGCCACGATAACGGAAAATCAGCGCGGGCGAACGGGTCAATGGCCCTGAAACCGACCCCACAAGATCAGAACTGACCATGCGCAACAAACTCAAAAACTGGTTTACCACCCGCCCCAAAGACTATGTTGAGGTGCCGCACGACGAGCGGCTGGCTATCATCGAGCGGTCGAGTATTCAGGTCTCGCGGGGCGTGTTCTACTCCACCATTATCATTATCACCTCGTTTCTGCCGGTGTTTCTGCTCAGCGGGCAGGAAGGCAAGCTATTCCATCCGTTGGCCTGGACCAAGACGTTTATCCTGTTGGTCGATGCCTTTCTGGTCATTACGCTGGCCCCGGTGATGCTGTCGCTGTTTATGAAGGGCCGCTTCAAAGGTGAGCAGACCAACCCCATTACGCGCACGCTGGAGCGGGTCTATGAACCCATTATCCGCTGGGTGATGCGCTGGCGCAAAACGACCTTAGCCATCAACCTGCTGGCCCTGGCCATCAGCGTACCGATGCTGCTGAGCCTGGGTTCCGAGTTCATGCCCCCGCTGGACGAACAGAGCATTCTGTTCATGCCCGTGACGCTGCCCGACATTTCCAACGCCGAAGCCAAGCGGATTTTGCAGGTGCAGGACAAGATCATCAAGTCGGTGCCGGAGGTGCGGCAGGTGCTGGGCAAAGCGGGCCGGGCCTCCACCGCCACCGACAACTCGCCCATTAGCATGATCGAAACGATTATTCAGCTCAAGCCCAAAGCCGAATGGCGGGCGGGGCTGACCAAGCGCGACCTGATCAACGAACTCGACGCTAAACTCCAGATTCCCGGCGTGGTCAACGGCTGGACGCAGCCCATCATCAACCGCATCAACATGCTGTCCACCGGCATCCGCACCGACGTCGGCATCAAAGTACACGGGCAGTCGCTCGATAGTATTTACGCCGTGTCGGAGCAGGTGAAAGCGGCTCTGGTCGGCACGCCCGGCGTGAACGATCTCTACGTCGAACCCGTCACGGGCGGCAAGTACCTGACCGTCGATGTCAACCGCGACGCCCTGGGCCGCTACGGGCTGAGCGTGGACGACGTAAACCGCGTGGTCGAATCAGCCATTGGCGGGGCCACCATCGGGCAGACCATCGAAGGGCGCCGGCGGTTTGCCATCAACGTGCGGCTGGCGCAGGACTACCGCAACAGCGTCGAGCGCATCCGGCGCATTCCCATCGCCACGGCAGCCCTGGGTACCATTCCCCTGTCGGCGGTGGCGACCATCAGGTTCGAGAACGGCCCGCCGATGATCTCGTCCGACAATGCCCTGCTGCGGGGCGCGGTCATGTTCAACGTCCGCGACCGCGATCTGGGCCGCACCGTGCAGGAAGCCATCAGTAAAGTGAACCAGAATCTGAAACTGCCCAATGGCTACTACCTGGAATGGAGCGGGCAGTACGAAAATCTGATTCGGGGGCAGCGTACCCTGATCATCATTGCCCCGGTGGTGCTGGTCATTATTTTTCTGTCGCTGTACCTGGCGTTCGGTTCGGCGCGGGAAGCGTTTCTGAGTTTGATCACCATTCCGTTCGCCCTCATCGGCGGGGCTTACATGGTCTATTTCTACGGGGTGAACCTGTCGGTGGCCGTGGCCGTAGGCTTCATTGCCCTGTTCGGGATCGCCGTGGAAACGGGCGTGGTCATGGTCATTTACCTCAACGACGCCATGAAACAACTTGTGGACCGGCAGGGCAACTCGCGCGAGACCATCAGCCGCGACGACCTGCGCGAAGCCGTCATTCACGGCGCGGCCAAGCGGCTGCGGCCCAAAATCATGACCGTGTCGGTGGCTCTCTTCGGGCTGGTACCCGTGCTGTGGGCCACGGGCGTGGGCAGCGACGTGATGCTACCCATTGTCTTACCGATGATTGGGGGCGTGCTGACCTCTTCGACGCACATTCTGCTGGTCACGCCCCTGATTTTCTTACTCACCAAAGAATATGAACTCAAAAAATTCGGTAAACTCGACATGCTGGAAACGGGGCATTAGTGGTCTGCTGGCGGTGACGTCGCTACTACTTGGTCACAACGGATACGGCCAGATCGATACCTTGCCGGTGCTGCCGTTAGACAGTGTTCTGATGCGCATCGACCAGGCGAATCCTTCGCTGAAGCCCTACGCCAGCCGGGCTGCAGCCGCCCGTGCTTACGCCGAAGGCGCGCGAAGCTGGGACGCCCCGATGGTGGGACTGGGTACGTTTATGATGCCCTATCCGGGGCAAGCCGTTGAAGCACGGGACCGGGGCAACATCATGGTGGCCGTAGAGCAGGCTATTCCCAACGCGGCTAAACAACGCGCTGCGCAGGTCTATCAGCAGTCGAAAGCGTCCGTCGAAGAAGCCGGGCGGGGTGTGATGCTGAACCAACTGCGCAGTGACGCCCGGCAACTGTACTACGACTGGCTGGTGCTGGAAAAACAGCGGGCCATCCTGCGCGAAAACCAGCGGATTCTGGACCTGGCTAAGAAGTTAGCCGACATCCGCTACCCCTATCAGCAGGGCAGCTTAGGCAGCATCTACAAAGCGAAAGGACGGATCGAAGAAATAGCGAATACCCTGGTGATGAACGAGAGCGAGGTGGCCCGCAAACGCATCGGGCTGAACACCCTGATGAACCGCCCGACCGACACCGGCTTTCAAATCGACACCACCGCCCGCCCCGCCGAACTGACCCCTAACCTGCCCACAACGGAAGAAATTGGCGAAGCCCGCTCCGACGTTCGGCGCATCGACCGGCAGATTTTGAGTATGCAGGCGGGCATCGAAGCGCAGCGGGCGCAGGCAAAGCCCGATTTCCGGGTAAGCTTCAACCATATGTCGCCCCTGAGCCAGACCATGCCGCAGATGTTTACGGCGATGGGCATGATCTCGATTCCGATTGTTCCCTGGGCGTCGCGGGGCTACAAGGCCGAAATCAACGGGATGCGATTGGACATTGCCGCGATGCAGGCCGAGCGGGCCGCGCTGCTCAACGACGCGCAGGGCACGGTGGCGCAGCGGCTGTCGGACATTACAAAGCTGAAAACGCAGTTGGGTAATTACGAGGAACGCATCATCCCCGCCCTGCGCCGGAACTACGATACGCAGCTCATTGCCTACGAGCAAAACAAGGGCGATTTGCCCGTGGTGATCGACGCCTGGGAAACGCTGAATATGACGCAGATGGACTACCTGACGCGCTTACAGGACTATTACCGAATGATCGTGGAGTATGAAAAAGAACTGGAACGATAAGGGATTGAGCCGGATGGCGTTGGCTATGCTCACCACGTTGTGGTTTGTCGTGGCCGGTTGCGGATCGGGGACCGAAAATAAGGAAAGTCAGTCGCCCGCCAACCGTGCGACCGGTACGCCGGTGCGGGACCGCCCAATCACCAGCGACCGCCCGGTCCATGACCATACCGAAAGCGAAGTATATACCTGCCCGATGCACCCGCAAATTGCGCAGGACGAACCCGGCTCGTGTCCCATCTGTGGCATGGACCTCGTGCGCAAAAATCCCGTTGGCACCGGCGACAGCCTGACCATCGGGGCAGACCTGAGGGCATTGCTCAAACCGACCAACTCGGTTGTGGTGGCCAACATCGCCACCATCCGGCCCGAACAGCGCAGCGAACCCGTCACCATTGAAACCAGTGGGGTCATCACCTACGACACCCGGCGGGTCTATACCGTACCGGCCCGGTTTGGCGGGCGTATTGAGCAACTATTCGTACGCTACGCCTACCAGCCGGTTCGCAAAGGGCAGAAACTGCTCGAACTCTACAGCCCCGACATCGTTACGGCGCAGCGCGAGTTAGTTTACCTGCTCACCTCCGACGCCACCAACGCCCACCTGATTGGCCTGGCGAAGCAAAAACTACGGCTCCTCGGCGTCACCGACGGGCAAATCAGTACGCTGGTCCGCACCCGCAAACCGAGTTATTCCCTGGCGGTGTTCAGCCCCTACGATGGCTATGTGGTCGAAGCCACGAGTCCCGTTCCGGCGGCAACCGCACCAACCGGTATGGCAGGCGCGTCCGGCGGCAGTACGAACGGGGGCGGCATGGGCGGAGGGATGAGCAGCGGCACCGACGAGATTACGTTCGGTCAGCCTGCGCCCGCATCGGGAGGGATGAGCGCGGGGCCGGGTCCGCTACTGCTGCGCGAGGGGCAGTACGTGCAGGCCGGGCAAACGCTGTTCCGCATCGTCAACGCCGACCGGCTGTGGGCCGAGTTCCGGCTCTACGCGGCTGATGCCGCCGGGGTTCACGTCGGTGATCCGCTCACAATCACCTTCGATCAGACCGGGCAGCCCCCGCGCCGGGCGACGGTGAGTCTGGTGGTGCCCTTTCTGGAAAATGGCACACCGTTTACCACCATTCGGGCCAATATAGCCGGGGGTAACACCGTGCGCGTAGGACAACTGGTGCAGGCCAGCATCCGCCAGCCCGCCAGCGACAGGCTGTGGCTCCCAACCGAAGCCGTGCTGAATCTCGGCACCGAGTCCGTGGCGTTTTTGGAGACAGGCTCCGGGATTTTTCAGCCCGTGCGGGTGCAGACCGGGACGCGGTCGGGGTCGTATGTGGCCATCACCGGGGGCCTGACCGCCGACCAGTCGGTGGCGAGGAACGCACAGTTTCTCATCGACAGTGAAAGTTTCGTCAACGTAGCCAAAAACTTATGAATCCGCGCCTGAATCTATTGCTGGGGCTGCTGCTGACCCTTGCCGCCTGTACGGGCGAAACGGGCAGTCATCAACCCACCGACTCAACCGCTCTCAGCAAGGTCCGTACCGACGACCATACCCACGCCGAAGGCACCACCTACACCTGCCCGATGCACCCGCAAATCGTGCGGGACGCGCCGGGTTCCTGCCCCATCTGCGGCATGGATCTGGTCGCCGTCGCGCAAACGAACGCCGGTATCGCGACGCTGACGCTGAGCGACGAACAGCGGCAACTGGCTAACGTCACGGTGCAGCCCGTCTCGAACGGCAGCATTGGGCAGACCACCGTACTGAACGCCCGGTTAGCCGCCGATCAGGAAAAGATCGAGACCATCAGCAGCCGGGTGGCGGGGCGCATCGAGCGGCTCTACGTCAAAGAAACCGGGCAGACCGTGCGCAAAGGGCAGGTGCTGTACGAGATTTACAGCGAACCGCTGCTGACCAATCAGCAGGAATATTTGATTGCCCTGGAGCAGCAGCGCACGTTTCCCGGCGAAGAAAAGTATCGCCAGTTTCGGCAGGCGGCTGAACAAAAACTCAGTCTCTATGGCATGACCCCGGCGCAGATCCGGCAGTTGGCCTCGACCAAAAAAGTGCTGCCCCGCATCCCATTCGTGGCTCCGGCGGGCGGCACCGTGACCGAAGTAGCCGCCAGTGAAGGGCAGTACGTGGCCGAGGGATCGCTGCTGTACCGATTAGTGAATCTAAGTCAGCTTTGGGTCGAAGCCGAACTCTATGCCGGGGAGTCGGGCAATGTGAAAATTGGCGACCGGGTGCCGGTGGAGGTGATTGGCAGCGAGGGGGAGCAGAACTTGACGGCGTGGGTGGCGTTCATCAACCCTGAATACCGGAACGGGAGTCAGGTGCTGCTGTTGCGGGCGGTGCTGGCCAATCCGGGCGGGCGGTTCCAGCCGGGGCAACAGGCGCGGGTCCTGCTGCGGCACGGTACGCAGCGCGGACTGACGTTACCCACCGACGCCGTGGTGCGGTCGGGTGAGGGAGCGGTGGTGTTCGTGCAGACCGACAGCAGCAGTTTCCAGCCGCGCCGGGTGCAACTCGGTACCGAAACCGATCAGCGCGTGGCCATCACGGCGGGACTGACGGGCAGCGAGTCCGTCGTGATGTCGGGGGCGTATCTGCTTTACAGCGAGATGGTCTTGAAAAAAGGCTACAATCCGTTCACCCGGCAACCCGACGACGAGGGCGTAAAAACAACCCCTACCATCGAATCGAACCCCGTGCCGATAGCCCGCGCTCCGACACCAACTCCCGAAAGACCAGCGGCTCCGGCCCCCAAAACGGCTGCGGTGCCAGATGCCTTCAAACAACAACTAACGAGCGTATATGAAGCGTCGCTGAAACTAACCGAAATGCTCATCAGCTCTGATGCCGGGCAGGCTAAAACCGCAGCGGGCGGAGTCGCCAACGCGCTGTCGAAAGTCGATATGAAGCAGATTTCCGGGGCGACACACACCAATTGGATGAGCCAGCTTGGGGCCATGAACGCGGCTCTGAAAAGCCTGCGCGGCACGAGCGACATCGAAAAGCAGCGGCTGGCTTACGCCCGATTCGAGGACGCCCTGTACACGAGTCTAAAGGCGTTCGGTGCCGTTGAGAAACCCGTTTACCGCCAGTTTTGCCCGATGGCGAAGAACGGCGCGGGCGCGTACTGGCTGAGCGACAAAAAGCCGATTCACAACCCGTACTACGGCGATCAGATGCTGACCTGCGGGGAGACGAAAGAGGTGATTCAATAACCACACGAAAACGCCAATGTATAACGTAAGAGCCAGTCTATGGCGCGTTAGCGAGCAGGCAAAACAACTGCTCAGGTGGATGGCTACCCAGATGGCTAGCCTGGCCGGATACGTTTTTCTGTCAAAGGAAGCAACCGTGACATACCTACAGGGTTTTGTACAGGCGCAGTACTCCGCGGGTCGGGTGCTGTTGCCGGAGGTTGTCGATCTTGTTCACCCAGCACAGACACTTTTCCCTCCGGCAGAAATTAATACGTTCCCTACGCGGGTCTGGCGGTATAGTCCGTCCGGTGGCCTGTTGTCCCTGCTACGCTGTGGTTTGGTGGTGACCAATAAAACCGTTCTGAACACCGATTACTGGACCACCGACAGTCTGCTGGACGCGTTCGCGGTTCGGAGCCGATCCCACAGGCATACGCCCGTTATTGTGGCTCCGTTGGGCCACTACTTCGACGGAAGCCTTTTCGTTGGCTACTACGATTTTATGTTTCTGGTGGCGGCCAAGTTCTGTCGTCTGAAAGAAACAGCAAGTGAAACTGAATGGCAACAGGCACTGATCTCGTATCCATTGCTGGAAACGACCTATGAACGCGACTTTTTTACGGCGATGGGCGTATCGTCCGAACGGCTTATCGACAGCCGACAGACCCGCCTGACGGGAGACGTTTGCTACGTTGGCAATCACGATAACTGGACCCACCCCAATCCGACCGACGTTTTTCTCCTGAAAAAACACCTCGGATCAGCTATCAGCACTCCCCGAAAGGCCCGAAACCGGGTCTATATCAGCCGGGCCGGTCGCCGGCGGGTCCGCAACGAAGCGGCTCTCATCGCGCTGCTCAAAACATACGATTTTCAGATCATTGAGGACCGCCCCCGCTCACTGGCCGAGCAGTACGCCATTTACCACAACGCATCGTTCATCATGGGGCCGCACGGAGCCTCGTTTACGAACGTCTTGTGGTGCACGCCGGGTACGCACCTCTTCGAGTTGTTCGACAGCCCGTACGCGCCTCGCCACTTTCAGTACCTGGCCCACCTGCTGGGCCTACACTACACCGCCTACAGCAAAGACCCGATTGGGCCGGTCGATTACACAGCGATTGCTCAGAATATCGATGTATCAATCGCCGACCTTAAACAACGTCTCGATCTGGCACTTGGCCGATAGCAGGTCGTGTACAGTCAAGCAGTTTACCGGCTATACCTTCTTCATCTTCCGTTTCAGTAATTGCGCATTCAGGGCCACCACCACCGTGCTGACGCTCATCAGCACCGCGCCCACCGCCGGACTCAACACAAAGTTGGGATACAGTACTCCAGCGGCTAAGGGAATGGTAATCACGTTGTAGCCCGTGGCCCACAGCAGGTTCTGAATCATCTTTCGGTACGTGGCCCGGCCAAACTCGACTAAGTTCGTGATGTCGGTAGGGTTGCTGTTTACGAGGATGATGTCGGCGGTTTCAGCGGCTACGCCGGTGCCCGACCCAACGGCAATGCCTACGTTGGCCTGTGCCAGGGCGGGGGCGTCGTTTACGCCGTCGCCCGTCATGGCTACGAACTGCCGACCCTATAACTGTGGCTATTGCACAAAAACTGCAAAAGGGGTTGATTAGGAAGAGCGTATCGACTGACATGCAGAATAGATCGGTATAAGAGGCAATTTTACTCAACGTTAGATTTTTTTATGGACAAGGACTTAAGCGGGAAGACGGCCTTAGTAACCGGGGCCGCTTCGGGTATTGGTAAAGCCGTTGCTCTGTTATTTGGCCAGTACGGAGCCAATGTGATGGTATCTGATATTGACCAGATTCAGGGGCAGCAAGTGACCGATCAGTTGAGTGCTGCGGGAACCAACGCCCGTTTTTCAAGGCTGACGTCAGTGATCCGGTGCAGTGTCAACAATTAGTTCAGGAAATGGTCGACTCTTTTGGCTCGCTCGACATGGCCTGCAACAATGCGGGTATTATTGGTGAGCAAAACTTGACGGCTGATTATAGTCTGGAGGGATGGCAGCAGATCATCAACGTAAACCTTAACAGCGTTTTCTTCTGCCTGAAATATGAGCTGGCCGTGATGGGCAAACAGGGCGCGGGTACTACTGTCAATATGGCTTCTATTTTGGGCCAGGTGGGAACGTCTGGATTGGCGGGCTACGTAACGGGCAAGCACGGCATGGTTGGCTTAACGCAGACTGCCGCCATTGAATACGCGTCGCAGGGCATCCGCATCAATGCCGTTTGCCCCGGCTATATCGACACGCCTTTATTGAATGATATGTCCGGCGAAGTCAAACAGCACCTGATTAGCCTGCACCCAATTGGCCGATTGGGCAAAGCGGAAGAAGTCGCCGGGTTAGTCATCTGGCTCTGTTCGGATAAAGCCTCGTTCGTTACCGGATCGTATTACCCAGTTTATGGTGGGTATTTGGCCAGGTAGCTCAGGGAGGAACAGGCCATAAAACGAGTACACCTAACCCTTATCGCTCCAGCTATGAATACGATCTTAGTCGCTACTGATTTTTCGACTTATGCTCATTGGAGTACCAACTACGCGCTCGAACTGGCCTGCCTGTTGCATGCGTAGCTGGTTATCCCGCATGCTTATGATCCACTCGTTAAGGCGACTGTAGCTCCCAACGGGTTGGCCTCGGAGGGCAGTAGCCAGTATGAACAGGCCCTAAAAAAGCTATGTCAGCTACAGAGTCAGATGCAGAATGCAACGAACTTCCCGGTTGACATATCGGTGGTGGCCCGGGCCGGCTCCCCGGCTACCTGCCTGGCCGATGAAGCCATCCCGTCACCTGCCCCAATATGACCCGTGTTAGCCCGCTCTATAGTTCCCACCAGAGTCTCCTCCCGATGATGTTAACATCAACCCGGCACGTATGATCCGTATCAGCTACCCGGCTGATGCAGATCATACGGTAGCCTTTGCCGACGAACTACCTTTGACCTGTACTTATTTAGCAAACCAATTTCTTATGAAAAACGCAGCGAACATACTCGTAATCAGTCTATTGATTGGAATCGGCAGTGTACAGGCTCAGACCCCAGCCAAAACAATGACGCACAAACCCGGACAGATGAAAGCCGACGGCATGACCCATGATTGTGTGGTAATGAAAGACGGCAAGATGATGATGATGCATGGCGAAAAGATGATGCCGATGACCAAAGAGATGACCATGACCGACGGCACCAAATGCCTGACCGATGGCACCTGTCTCAAAAAAGATGGCTCCAAAATGACCATGACCAATGGGCAGTGCATGATGATGGATGGGAGTATGACCACAATGGACAAAATGATGAAGGGCGGTATGATGAAATCGGGACACAAAATGAACAAGGCCAAATCATAACCCGGCACAGTCAACAATTCAACGCGATAACTGGCTCTCTAACAAGATATGGACCTAAGCCCAGGTATGTTCATGGCGCCAGTTATCGCCCTGATAGTCATCGCGATACTGTACAGCCATTTTCTAAAGAAAGCCCCCGACAAACTACTGTTTCGGCGATTTGTCGGCGCAGCAGCCGGTTTGTCATTTCTGCTGAACTACGCCTGGGAAATAGGGCATTGCCCGTTATACACCGTGTGCGCGTATGATCTGCCGCACTTCCTCTTTCTGGCGTTGGCCTCTTTGGCCGATGTCATTATGGTCGGTTTACTGTATTTTGGGTTCGCGTTGATCTACAGGAATGGCCTTTGGGTAATGCACCTGACTGCTTCCCGCGTTTTTTGGTTGATAGGGGTGGGTGGTGCCGGAGCCACCCTATCGGAGATAGCCCATTTGTCCGCCGGCAATTGGGTTTATACCAATCGTATGCCCATCATTCCCGGCATTGAGGCAGGCCTTACACCTGTATTGCAGTTCGCGATCCTGCCTGTGCTGATTTACAGCCTGAGTAGCTTACTTATTCCCAAACCCCATGAGACTTCCCATTGAACGAACATCCTTGAAGGTGTACCCTGATATGAAGCGGGTCATTATCCGTTACTTTTTTATGGGCGAAGAGCGATCTCAGGATGTTATTGGCCGCATCATGGCCCTCCGTGAAGACGTGGTTTTGGGACCATTTCGCCAATTCTTCAGGAGTATTCTAACCGGCACCGAAACATCACTCAGGTGGTGAATGGGCATTTTGCCCGGCAAACAACAGGCGGGTGAGTACGCTATGTGCATTTTTTCTCCCGCCAGCTATGCCAAAGAATAGCCAGTGCGGAAATGATCAGCAGGCTACCACCTAACACGAAGGGGGCAAAAACCTGCTTCCCGGTCAGCCAGGTACCAATCACGGGGCCAAGTACCTGACCCATGCTGTTGACAGAGGATTGAAACGACAGGTTTTTAGCGGTATTTGTCTCATCCTTTAATGAAATCAGGGTGGTTAACTGCGGAGCAATCAAAGCGCCCCCAACCGCAAAAAGAATGATGAGACCGTACACCATCGTGTATCCATCCGACAGTGGGAAAACAAGCAGGGAAACGGCTGCCACAAAAAAACCGGCAATGAGCTTTCCGGTTTCCGATACCCATTTTGAATCAAGCGCGGTAAATACTGGCTGAAAAATGGCCATGAACAGGCCGCACAGCATAAAGCCCACCCCTATTTGGGGAGCATTAAACGAAAGGTCATTTTTTGCATACAGTGAAAACACGGTTTCAAAAGACGTGACGCTGAACTGATAAACAAGGGTCAGTACTAACAGAACCAATAGCGGATAAGGGATCGACCGGTTCGGAGCGACGGCTCCGACTGATGACTTTACGGTACTCCCGGCTGGGTTGTTATCCAGGTTTCTCAAAACCAGTACTAAAGCAAGGATGGCTGGAATCACGAGCGCGAAAAAAGGAATCGAAAATCGGTCCAGGTGAAAAATTCCAGCTTTTATACTGAGGTGAAAATCCGTTTTGGATAAGTAGCCCCCTGCCACCGGACCTACGATTATGCCAAGACTGACTGCCGTGCCCGACCAGGCCATTGCCTTACTGCGATTGGCAGGAGTGGTCATGTCACTCAAATAAGCATTGCTCACCGGGATCAGGGCCGCAGTAAGTATCCCGCCCGTAATACGGGCTACGTAAAGCATTGGCAGAGAGGTAGCTAAGCCAATCAAAACCTGCATGAGAATAAAGCCGAGTAGCCCCATGATGATGAACCCCCGCCTTCCCGCCCGGTCGGAGAGCCTGCCCCAGACTACATTAAAGACCAGTTGACACAAAGGATAGACCGCCGTGAGTGCCCCAATATGGTAGTTGATCGTTTTCGAATCGATTCCAGGGTTTATCGCGAGCCTTTCGACAAAGAAGGGAAGAACGGGTAACAGCACCCCGTAGCCCATCATCACCACAAACAGGCTAAAGAGAAGGGTACCTATCGGTCCTTTGTCTGATTGCGGGGATTTTGCAATCATTTCGTCCCGATTTGCCGCTTCAGCAACTGGGCATTGATGGCCACAATGATGGTGCTCAGGCTCATAAAGACCGCTCCCAAAGCCGGACCCAGCACAAAGCCACTCTTATATAATACCCCGGCGGCCAGCGGAATGGTGACAACATTATACGCCGTTGCCCAAATAAGGTTCTGGATCATCTTCCGGTAGGTCGCCTTGCCGAAGAGGATAAGTTTAGCGATGTCCTGAGGGTTGCTGTTAACGAGGATGATGTCGGCGGTTTCAGCGGCTACGTCGGTGCCCGACCCAACGGCAATGCCCACATCGGATTGGGCCAGCGCGGGGGCATCGTTGACCCCGTCGCCCGTCATGGCTACGAATTCGCCTTCGCTCTGCAGTTTTTTGACGACTTCCACTTTCTGATGGGGCAGCACTTCGGCGAAATACTTGTCCAGGCCCAATTCTTCGGCTACCGCCTTGGCTACTATTTCGTTATCGCCGGTGGCCATCATCACCTTGATGCCATTCTTTTTGAAAATCTGGATGGCTTCGGCACTTTCCGGCCTGATGGCATCGGCCAGGGCAATGTAGCCAGCCAACCGATCATCGACCAACACGAACACCACCGTTTCGGCTTCACTGGAAAAAGCCCCTTCGGGAACAGCCAGGCTTTTGTCCTTGAGATAACCGGGACTCACCACTTTTACCGACTTGCCATCTACGGTGGCTTCCACGCCTTTTCCGGTGATGGCGTTGAATGCCTCCGCTTTCGGTACAGCCATTTTCAATTCCTTCACCCTGGCGATAATACCCACCGCAATGGGATGTTCGGAGGTTTGTTCCAAAGCACTTGCCAGTCTCAACACCTCGTCTTTTGCCATTCCATCCGCCGTGCTTTCGTAGCGGGTAACGCCGAAAACACCCGTGGTGAGCGTTCCCGTTTTATCAAACAGGAGGGTGGTGATTTTTCGGGATTCCTCGAACGCCGTCCGGTTTCGGATCAGTAACCCGTTTTGCGCCGACACGGCGGTGGAGATCGCAACGACCAGCGGAATGGCCAGGCCAAGCGCGTGCGGACAGGCAATAACCATAACCGTAACCATCCGCTCGAGCGCGAAAACGAACGGATAGCCCGCGACCAGCCAGACGGCCAGCGTGCCGAAACCAATCGTCAGGGCAGCGTAGGTCAGCCATTTGGCGGCCCGGTCGGAAAGGTTTTGCATCTTGGACTTGGATTTCTGAGCCTCCTCCACCAGGGTAATGACCTTGTTTAGATAGCTGTCCTTACCAGTATGCTCCACTTTCATTTTGAGCGAGCCATTGCCATTGATCGAGCCACCGATCACCTTGTTTTCCTGTTCCTTTTTTACGGGCTTCGATTCACCCGTCAACATGGATTCGTTCAGGTAGCTGCTGCCTTCCACGATGATTCCGTCGGCGGGTACTTTTTCGCCGGGCTTGATGAGGATGATGTCGTTTTGGGCCAATACGTCCAGTTTTACGTCCTCGATTTGTCCATCGGCCTTGACCCGGTGGGCGTCGGCCGGCATCATACTTACTAGCAGTTGTAACGCTTTGGAAGCACCCAGTACCGATTTCATTTCCAGCCAGTGGCCCAGGAGCATAATATCGATCAGCGTGGCCAGTTCCCAGAAGAAATCCACGCCCTTTAAACCGAAAACGGTGGCCGTGCTGTAGAAGTACGCCACCGAAATGGCCATGGCAATCAGCGTCATCATGCCAGGCCCGGATTGCCTGATTTCTTTCCAAAATCCTTTCAAAAAGGGCCACCCACCCCAGAAATAAACAATTGTAGAGAGGGTAAACAGGATGTAGGGGTTACCGGGCAGCAACCACTGGTACCCCAGTAAGCCCTGTATCATGGGGGAAAACACCAGGATCGGGATCGTGATGACGGAAGAAATCCAGAAACGCTTTTTGAAGTCGTCTATCATCATTTTATGGTGGTCGTGTCCTTCCTGACCCATCGGGATGGCACCGTGATCGCCGTGATCCATGGTGCTATGGTCCATTTTGCTATGGTCGTCCGATTTTGGGTCTTCCATCGTTGAATGGTCCATTTTACTGTGATCCATACCGGCATTATCTTCATTCTTCTTTGCTCCATTAGTAGTCGGTTTGGTTTCATTTTTGCCTTTTTCATCTGGTTGTTTTACTTCCGATGATTTTGCTTCACCTTTTTCCTCTCCTGTTACGACTGTCGTGACGGCCGTAGGAATCTCATCAGAGTCCTCCGCCTTGGCGGGCGGTATGGTTTCAGGTTTGTCCCTTTCATGCTGATTGAAGGATTCATAACTTCTTTGCCGCACAGCGGATTTTATATCGGCAACGTCGAGACGGGTTTCGTCGTAGCGAACTGTGGCGGTTCCCGTAGCGAAATTCATTGTAACACTTTCGACATCCGGTACTTCGCTAATGTGTTTTTCCACTTCTTCTACACTCCAAACTGATAGCATGTCGTGTACATTGATATTGCTGGTTTTCATAAGCTTTTGTTTTACAATTTTTAAATGTTCGGCTTTGTTGCATGGCACCTGGTTGACAAGGGAACTGGGCTGGTCGAACGTAGAACTATCCAGTTAAAGACTCGAATCTACACGAACCATCTACTTATTAAACCGTAAATAGGCGGGTAGATGAGTTGATTTATGGTCAAAACTGGTCTCTTGAGAGCCATGCAACAAAGCCGTCAATTATAGTAAACTTTCTCTTCTCAATAATTAAATCAGAGCAAGAATAGAGGGAAGTTAAAATTAAGTGGATTAGCAACACTAGTACTATTACAATTTAATTATTATATGATAGTGATTTGTTAGTAGGATTCACTTTTTCGTACCAATTCCTGAGTTTATTCTCTGCTACCGCCACCGTAAAACTCCAATGTACTCTGACGGCTCGTTCGTTTCGCTCTGTAGTCCACAGGCTTACCTGACGACATAACTCTACTAATGATCCGATTCGCCGATTCAGGCACTGACGGGCTAAGGCTGAAAACTCAATTTCGGCTATGTTCAGCCAGGAGCCGTGTTTCGGTGTAAAATGAAACATTAATTTGCGACTCAACAGACGGGCTTGATGGATAGGCAAATGGGCGTAAAACGAGCCATATTTGTGCGTGTTCAAATTATCCTGAACCAAGTCAATTTGCTCAACATCAGCGTAATACGTACTGACAACGTAGTTCAAAAATTCCGCATAATCGGCACTTGTGCGCTGTTTTCGCGTGTCGGTGTAACGAACGCCCTTATCCAGGTCGTAAACCAGCAAGACCACACCAGTACCCTGCCGGACATACTCGTTGTCTTCTCTGGCAGCTTTACCGGGTTCGACCCGAAGGCCAACGACTACATCATCCAGAAGTTGACACGGGCGTTCGTCGAAACACAACCGGGGACGCCCGGCATCAACTGGCCGGTTGTAAACGACCAGTACGTCCTCCATTTTAGCCAGATACTCGCCATCTATCTGGCCGATACACCATTGCTTTTTGAGCCACGGCTTGAGTTTACTTTTTTTAAAACTAACCGCACCGACTCGTCATGAATGTGAATATCAAGTTTGACAAGTCGCTCGTTGATGAGGTTGACCGTCCAGCGAACTGACCCGTCAGGGGCTTCACTACAAGCGATGGCTGTAATGTCAGCTTCGACTTTGGGCGTGACTTTACGGGGCTGACCGGGCCGGGCTTTCTCGCTGATGGCGGCCTGTAAACCGTCTTCTCGGTAGCGTTTGCGCAGGTTATAAACGGTGGGGACGCTGATGCCAAGTAACTCACTGACTTGCTGGGGCCGCTGGCCCTGATGAGAGAACTGCAAGGCTCTGGCCCGGTTAAGTTTACGGACAGAGTCTTTGCCTTTAGCCAAGAGCTGGGTCAGCGTGAGTTGGTCAGCTTCGGCCAATACAAAAGGGAGTGCTTTTTTGCTCATCCCCAAAAATAGACAAAATTCATATATTATCTATTTTGGAGAAGCACTAGTAGCATATAAGACCTGATGAATCAGACACGAATTTTAGTCGATAATAGGTGTGCTACTATAATTTCCAGGCCGTGCGCTATCTTCACCCGGTGAATCAAAGACCCTTCTTACTTATTGGCATAACCGATGATAGCGTGCAGAGCCGCAATCACCAAACCCTGCGGGCGTTACTGGAAAATGGCCTTGACTTCATTTACTGGCGTAGCCCGGCTGCTGCAATAAACACAGAACTATTTCCGACTCACGTGCTGCCATCCGTTATGTTCCCGGCCCGTGAAGCCGATCTTGTTCCTTCTCCCTTTCGCTGGCACCTGAAAGAAGCGGACCGCCGACAATTACCAGCCGACACTACGTTTTTTTCGACCAGTATTCATGCCCTCGGCGATTGGCCTGCGCTGGCCGGACAGGCCGAACTGGTTTTTTACAGTCCCGTCTTTCCCAGTATCAGTAAGCCCGGCTACGGACCGGTAAATAGTCTGGATCAGGTTGCGAAAGAGATAGCCGCTATTCGTCAGCAGCATGACCGCCTGCCCCGGTTAATCGGATTAGGGGGCGTGAATGCCGATAACGTGTCCCTGCTTCAACAGGCTGGGTTCGATGGGGCGGCCCTGTTGGGAGCACTCTGGCAAACGCCCGATGCGATTCGTGCCTTTGAAACAGTTAAAGAGGCTCTTTATCCAACAATAACCTGAACGTATTCAGGCCACCGCTCAGATTAAAAACGTGTTGATAACCCTGTCCCACCAAAAACTCCACTGCCTGCCGACTACGCCCCCCCGACTGGCAATGTACCACCACGGGTCTATCTATTGGAATCAGGTGCGGCTGTTGCAACAGGTCAGCTAGTGGCAGCAACGAGCCACCCATGTTATCCCGCTCATATTCATCTGGTTGCCGGACATCCACCAGCATGGGTTTATCCGCCTGCGTTAGCCACGTTCGTAACGCGGATGGGGTGATTTCCGGAATGTTAGTAGCGCAGCCAGCAACCGATTCATGTAGAGCAGTTATGGTTTTATTGGCCGGGTTAGCGGTGAACGAAAAGGTATTGAACGAGAGTGTAAGCGCATTGAACACCAGCAGTGTGCCGCTCAGCACATCGCCGATGCCGGTAATGAGCTTAATCACTTCATTGGCCATCAAGCACCCGGTTATCCCCGGCACTACACCCAGTACGCCAACCTCGCCACAGGCTTCCAGTTCGCTGGGTTCGGGATATAGGCAACGGTAGGTTGGCCCATCGGCCAGGTTAAATACACTGACCTGCCCATCAAATTTATAAATTGAGCCAAAGACCAGTGGCTTCTTTAGCAGCACACAGGCATCATTAACCAGGTAGCGGGTCGCAAAATTATCAGACCCATCAACGATGATATCGTAATCACCAAGCAGGGACAAGGCATTTGACCGGTCCAGAAAAACAGGATGCGCCCGTACCTGACTATACGGGTTCTGACGGGCTAATACCGTTGCCGCTACGGTGGCTTTGGGCTGGCCGACATGCCCGGGCGAGAAAAGTATCTGTCGCTGCAGGTTACTGGCTTCCACTATGTCGCCATCAATAATTCCCAGCACACCAACGCCCGCAGCGGTGAGGTATTGACCTACCGGACACCCCAGGCCGCCCGCCCCAACGATGGCCACCCGTGCCTGGCTCAGTTGCTGCTGCCCGGCCAGGCCTATTTCCGGCAGGCGGATGTGGCGGTCATACCGGTTCCGTTCATCGGGTGTCATGCGCCTGTCAGGGTTTTGTCCCAGTCTTTCCAAACTGGCTCGTAGCCCTGGCTCCTGATAACGTCGACCATCTGAGCCGGGCTGCGTTCATCAGAGATGGCGAACTGCTCCAGCGACTGGGGTGCAACCGCGTAGCCACCCGGATTTGTTTTCGAGCCCGCACTCATACTGGTAATGCCTAGTTTGAGCACGTGGTCCCGGAAGCGGGGTGTTTCCCGGGTTGACAACGATAACTCGACTTCCTCATTAAAAAGCCGGTAGGCGCAAATCAGTTGCACCAGATCCCGATCGGTCATGCACCGCTCGAAGGATTTTGAGGTAATCGTATCGTTTTGCAGCAGGTCGATGGGGCGCAGCCGCGGAAATGAGATGCTGTACCGGGTTTCCCAGTACCGGCGTTCCAGATAGTGCAGGTGGGCAGCTGTAAAAAAACTATCCGTACGCCAGTCTTCCAGGCCCAGCAAGGCACCCAGCCCCATTTTATGAATACCCGCTTTCCCGAGTCGGTCGGGGGTATCGAGCCGGTAGGAAAAGTTGGACTTCTTGCCCTTTGGATGATGGTTTTTGTACGTTTCCCGGTGGTACGTTTCCTGATAGACGAGTACCGTATTGAGCCCTTCTGCCATCAGTTCCTCATACTCGGGCTGATCCAGCGGCTGAACTTCCAGGGAGATATGGGCAAAGTGTGGTTGAAGCAGCCGGATGGCATTCTTCAGATAGGGTACGCCAACCGTCTGGTTTGCTTCACCCGTTACCAGCAGAATATGGTCGTACCCAAGTTCTTTCACGGCAGTGGCTTCGCGCAGGATCTCTTCATCGGTAAGCGTTCGCCGACTGATCCGGTTATCCAGGCTAAAGGCGCAGTAGGTACAGATATTCTGGCACTCGTTGGAGAGGTAAAGGGGGGCGTAGAGCTGAATGGTTTTGCCGAACCGTTTTTGCGTTAGCTGGTGGCTTAGCTGGGCCATCGGCTCCAGGTAAGCCTGTGCAGCCGGTGAAATCAGGGCCTGAAAATCGGCGAGTGTTCGTCGGGTACTTCCCAGTGCCCGCTCCACCTGCCGGGGTGTTGTGGCATAAATAGCGCGCTGAACGGTATCCCAGTCATGCGCATCGAACCAGGTGTGCGGGCTCATAGTTCATCCAGAAAAGCAGTGAACGGACTACTGGCATGGGCCATCACCGACGGGCGTGCCAGTCGGGCTTCGTAGGCCAGCCGGCCGGCTTCAACGGCCAGTTTGAATGCCATAGCCATCCGCACCGGATCATCGGAAACGGCAATGGCGGTGTTCACCAGCACGGCGTCGGCCCCCATCTCCATAGCCGCAGCCGCGTGGGAGGGAGCACCCAAACCGGCATCCACCACGACCGGAATCCGACTTTGCTCAATGATGATCTCCAGAAAATCAATGGTCCTTAATCCCTTGTTAGTGCCAATGGGGGCACCCAAGGGCATTACGGCGGCCACGCCTACCTCTTCCAGCCGTTTACACAGTACCGGGTCGGCATGGACGTAGGGGAGTACGATAAAGCCCAGCTTTACCAGTTCATCAGCCGCTTTCAGCGTTTCGATGGGATCGGGCAGCAGGTACTTGGGATCGGGGTGAATCTCCAGTTTCAGCCAGTTTGTTTCCAGTGCTTCACGGGCCATCTGAGCGGCAAATACCGCTTCCTTAGCCGTCCGGACGCCAGATGTATTGGGCAGTAAATTGAGCCGGGGATGCGCCAGGTGCGCCAGTAGATTATCCTGCCGGTTAAGGGCGTCGATCCGTTTCAGGGCAACGGTTACTAACTCGGTACCCGATGCCAGCAGCGCATCTTCCATCAGCTGGGCAGCACCAAATTTACCCGTTCCAGTGAAGAGCCGGGATGCAAATATCTTGCCCGAAATAACCAGGGGTTGTGTGGGGATATTAGTTGACATGGGTCGTTGGAGTAGCAAGCTGAGCCAGAAGCAGCCGTATTTGAGCAGCCGGGTCTATCGCATCGGTTATGGCCGATGATACGGCGATGCCGTGCAGGCCAGCCCGTATGAGTGCCGAAACATCGGCTAGGGTGATACCCCCAATAGCAATAATCGGTAAACTCACACCCTGTTGTTGCAAAGCCAGCAATACCTGCTGGTAGCCCGTCAGGCCTAATATCGGACTCAACTTTTCTTTCGTTGTCGTAAACTGAAACGGCCCCAGGCCAACGTAATCGACGCCGTCGCGGTGGTGAGCCAGTATCGTATCCGCCGTGTTGGCCGTTCCGCCGATGATAACCTGCTGACCCAGCAGAGCGCGGGCTTCCCAAACGGGCATATCGCCCTGGCCCAGGTGTACGCCATCCGCACCGATCTCGCCCGCCAAATGCGGATTATCGTTGATAATGAGCCGGGCATTATATTGACGGCAGACCGTCAGCGTTTCCAGCGCAACGGTTTTCCAGTCGGCATAGGTCCGGTTTTTTAGCCGGAGTTGAATCCAGTCGACGCCAGCGCGGCAGGCAGCCTCGGCCTGCTCGGGTCGGGTAGTGATGTACTGTAAGGAACTAATAGTCACGAGTTGGTTGGTGAAAGCCCAGCAGCGTGGGCGAGCTGGCCAGGTATTGACTCATATAGCGACGGGCGGATAAACAGGCAGCGGACAGCGACGGGTTGCTGGATAGCCCAGCCGCAATGGCCGCTGACAACACACAGCCGCTACCGTGTTTGTTGCCATTCGGTACAAAATCGGCTGGATACGAGGCAACCACCTGCCCGTCTATCAGCAGATAATCCGTAACGGTTCCCTCGCTGGGCTCGGCATGGCCGCCTTTTAAATAAACCGGGCAATACCGGCTCAGATCCCCAGCCGCCAGCTGGGTTTCTTTCCCGCTGGCCAGTTGCCGAGCCTCTGGTATGTTAGGCGTCAGCAGCGCCAGTTGGGGCAGAATTTTCCGCAGGGAATCCCAGCCCGTCGAATCGTGAAAACTAAACCCGGCCGAAGCGGTCAGGATGGGGTCCCAAAGCAGTGGCACACCGGGCAGTTGACCGGTTAACCAGTCGAGCAATTCCGTTAAAACAGCCAGGGACTCGATGAGGCCGATCTTTACCACCCGAACAGGATACCGTTCTGCCAACGGTTTACACTGAGCGATAATCGTTGATAGCGGTACCCACTCAACCTGCCGAAAATCGGTGTCATGCTGCATCGTCAGGGCCGTACACACGCCGAGTCCGTACACCTCACAGGCCTCAAAAACCTTTACATCGGCCAGTATGCCCGCACCCGCACAGGGGTCCAGTCCGGCAATGGTCAGGGCAAAGGAACGTTCGGTCTGGATGGGCGTTTGGGCAACCATTCGGCTCATAGGTAAAGCTGATTGCCCTGTTCGGCAAACTCCTGCGCCTTGACCTGCATGGCTTTTTCGAGTATGTCTTCGCCTACCAATCCGTTTTGCTCGGCATACTCGCGCACGTCCTGCGTAATTTTCATGGAGCAGAAATTGGGTCCGCACATCGAGCAGAAGTGGGCTGTCTTGGCCCCCTCGGCAGGCAGCGTTTCATCGTGAAATTCCCGGGCCGTATCGGGGTCGAGTGCCAGGTTGAACTGATCTTCCCAGCGAAACTCAAACCGGGCTTTGCTCAGGGCATTATCGCGGTACTGCGCACCGGGGTGGCCTTTGGCCAGGTCGGCCGCGTGGGCGGCAATTTTGTAGGTGATAACCCCGTCTTTTACGTCCTTTTTGTTGGGAAGGCCAAGGTGTTCCTTTGGCGTTACGTAACAAAGCATAGCCGTACCAAACCAGCCAATCATAGCCGCGCCAATGGCTGATGTAATGTGGTCATAGCCGGGAGCAATGTCCATCGTCAGGGGACCGAGGGTGTAGAACGGTGCTTCGTCGCAATGCTGCAGCTGCTTGTCCATATTCGCCTTGATCATGTGCATGGGTACGTGGCCCGGCCCTTCAATCATCACCTGAACATCGTGTTTCCAGGCTATTTTGGTCAGTTCGCCCAGGGTTTCGAGTTCGGCAAACTGCGCGGCATCGTTGGCATCGGCAATGGAGCCGGGGCGCAGGCCATCGCCGAGGGAGAACGACACATCGTAGGCCTTCATAATGGCGCAGATATCCTCGAAGTGGGTATACAGGAAATTCTCTCTGTGATACGCCAGACACCATTTAGCCATGATGCTGCCCCCGCGCGAAACGATGCCCGTTACCCGGCGGGCCGTCAGGGGGATGTAGCGCAGCAGTACCCCGGCATGAATGGTGAAATAATCAACGCCCTGCTCCGCCTGTTCGATGAGCGTATCCCGGAAAATCTCCCAGGTCAGTGCTTCGGCTTTGCCGTTGACTTTTTCCAGCGCCTGATAAATAGGCACTGTACCAACGGGCACCGGGCAGTTCCGGATAATCCATTCGCGGGTTTCGTGGATGTTCTTTCCGGTCGACAAATCCATTAGGGTATCGCCACCCCACCGGCAGCTCCACACCGCTTTTTCTACCTCTTCGTCAATACTTGAGGAAACAACCGAATTACCAATATTAGTGTTGATTTTAACCAGAAAATTCCGGCCGATAATCATCGGTTCAATTTCCGGGTGGTTGATATTGGCTGGAATAATGGCCCGGCCAGCGGCTACCTCCTGACGAACAAACTCCGGGGTGATACCCTGTTTCGGTGTATTGGCTCCGAAACTGTTGCCGGGGTGCTGCTGCCAGAGCGACGATCCATCATTCAGGGTGTCGATGCGCTGGTTCTCCCGGATGGCAATGTATTCCATTTCCGGTGTAATGATGCCTTTCCGGGCATAATGCAGTTGGGTGACGTTATGGTCGGCTTTGGCCCGCATGCGGGCCAAAGCCGACCATAACGTCACCCAACTGCATTATGCCCGGAAAGGCATCATTACACCGGAAATGGAATACATTGCCATCCGGGAGAACCAGCGCATCGACACCCTGAATGATGGATCGTCGCTCTGGCAGCAGCACCCCGGCAACAGTTTCGGAGCCAATACACCGAAACAGGGTATCACCCCGGAGTTTGTTCGTCAGGAGGTAGCCGCTGGCCGGGCCATTATTCCAGCCAATATCAACCACCCGGAAATTGAACCGATGATTATCGGCCGGAATTTTCTGGTTAAAATCAACACTAATATTGGTAATTCGGTTGTTTCCTCAAGTATTGACGAAGAGGTAGAAAAAGCGGTGTGGAGCTGCCGGTGGGGTGGCGATACCCTAATGGATTTGTCGACCGGAAAGAACATCCACGAAACCCGCGAATGGATTATCCGGAACTGCCCGGTGCCCGTTGGTACAGTGCCTATTTATCAGGCGCTGGAAAAAGTCAACGGCAAAGCCGAAGCACTGACCTGGGAGATTTTCCGGGATACGCTCATCGAACAGGCGGAGCAGGGCGTTGATTATTTCACCATTCATGCCGGGGTACTGCTGCGCTACATCCCCCTGACGGCCCGCCGGGTAACGGGCATCGTTTCGCGCGGGGGCAGCATCATGGCTAAATGGTGTCTGGCGTATCACAGAGAGAATTTCCTGTATACCCACTTCGAGGATATCTGCGCCATTATGAAGGCCTACGATGTGTCGTTCTCCCTCGGCGATGGCCTGCGCCCCGGCTCCATTGCCGATGCCAACGATGCCGCGCAGTTTGCCGAACTCGAAACCCTGGGCGAACTGACCAAAATAGCCTGGAAACACGATGTTCAGGTGATGATTGAAGGGCCGGGCCACGTACCCATGCACATGATCAAGGCGAATATGGACAAGCAGCTGCAGCATTGCGACGAAGCACCGTTCTACACCCTCGGTCCCCTGACGATGGACATTGCTCCCGGCTATGACCACATTACATCAGCCATTGGCGCGGCTATGATTGGCTGGTTTGGTACGGCTATGCTTTGTTACGTAACGCCAAAGGAACACCTTGGCCTTCCCAACAAAAAGGACGTAAAAGACGGGGTTATCACCTACAAAATTGCCGCCCACGCGGCCGACCTGGCCAAAGGCCACCCCGGTGCGCAGTACCGCGATAATGCCCTGAGCAAAGCCCGGTTTGAGTTTCGCTGGGAAGATCAGTTCAACCTGGCACTCGACCCCGATACGGCCCGGGAATTTCACGATGAAACGCTGCCTGCCGAGGGGGCCAAGACAGCCCACTTCTGCTCGATGTGCGGACCCAATTTCTGCTCCATGAAAATTACGCAGGACGTGCGCGAGTATGCCGAGCAAAACGGATTGGTAGGCGAAGACATACTCGAAAAAGCCATGCAGGTCAAGGCGCAGGAGTTTGCCGAACAGGGCAATCAGCTTTACCTATGAGCCGAATGGTTGCCCAAACGCCCATCCAGACCGAACGTTCCTTTGCCCTGACCATTGCCGGACTGGACCCCTGTGCGGGTGCGGGCATACTGGCCGATGTAAAGGTTTTTGAGGCCTGTGAGGTGTACGGACTCGGCGTGTGTACGGCCCTGACGATGCAGCATGACACCGATTTTCGGCAGGTTGAGTGGGTACCGCTATCAACGATTATCGCTCAGTGTAAACCGTTGGCAGAACGGTATCCTGTTCGGGTGGTAAAGATCGGCCTCATCGAGTCCCTGGCTGTTTTAACGGAATTGCTCGACTGGTTAACCGGTCAACTGCCCGGTGTGCCACTGCTTTGGGACCCCATCCTGACCGCTTCGGCCGGGTTTAGTTTTCACGATTCGACGGGCTGGGATTCCCTGCGGAAAATTCTGCCCCAACTGGCGCTGCTGACGCCTAACATACCAGAGGCTCGGCAACTGGCCAGCGGGAAAGAAACCCAGCTGGCGGCTGGGGATCTGAGCCGGTATTGCCCGGTTTATTTAAAAGGCGGCCATGCCGAGCCCAGCGAGGGAACCGTTACGGATTATCTGCTGATAGACGGGCAGGTGGTTGCCTCGTATCCAGCCGATTTTGTACCGAATGGCAACAAACACGGTAGCGGCTGTGTGTTGTCAGCGGCCATTGCGGCTGGGCTATCCAGCAACCCGTCGCTGTCCGCTGCCTGTTTATCCGCCCGTCGCTATATGAGTCAATACCTGGCCAGCTCGCCCACGCTGCTGGGCTTTCACCAACCAACTCGTGACTATTAGTTCCTTACAGTACATCACTACCCGACCCGAGCAGGCCGAGGCTGCCTGCCGCGCTGGCGTCGACTGGATTCAACTCCGGCTAAAAAACCGGACCTATGCCGACTGGAAAACCGTTGCGCTGGAAACGCTGACGGTCTGCCGTCAATATAATGCCCGGCTCATTATCAACGATAATCCGCATTTGGCGGGCGAGATCGGTGCGGATGGCGTACACCTGGGCCAGGGCGATATGCCCGTTTGGGAAGCCCGCGCTCTGCTGGGTCAGCAGGTTATCATCGGCGGAACGGCCAACACGGCGGATACGATACTGGCTCACCACCGCGACGGCGTCGATTACGTTGGCCTGGGGCCGTTTCAGTTTACGACAACGAAAGAAAAGTTGAGTCCGATATTAGGCCTGACGGGCTACCAGCAGGTATTGCTGGCTTTGCAACAACAGGGTGTGAGTTTACCGATTATTGCTATTGGGGGTATCACCCTAGCCGATGTTTCGGCACTCATACGGGCTGGCCTGCACGGCATCGCCGTATCATCGGCCATAACCGATGCGATAGACCCGGCTGCTCAAATACGGCTGCTTCTGGCTCAGCTTGCTACTCCAACGACCCATGTCAACTAATATCCCCACACAACCCCTGGTTATTTCGGGCAAGATATTTGCATCCCGGCTCTTCACTGGAACGGGTAAATTTGGTGCTGCCCAGCTGATGGAAGATGCGCTGCTGGCATCGGGTACCGAGTTAGTAACCGTTGCCCTGAAACGGATCGACGCCCTTAACCGGCAGGATAATCTACTGGCGCACCTGGCGCATCCCCGGCTCAATTTACTGCCCAATACATCTGGCGTCCGGACGGCTAAGGAAGCGGTATTTGCCGCTCAGATGGCCCGTGAAGCACTGGAAACAAACTGGCTGAAACTGGAGATTCACCCCGATCCCAAGTACCTGCTGCCCGATCCCATCGAAACGCTGAAAGCGGCTGATGAACTGGTAAAGCTGGGCTTTATCGTACTCCCCTACGTCCATGCCGACCCGGTACTGTGTAAACGGCTGGAAGAGGTAGGCGTGGCCGCCGTAATGCCCTTGGGTGCCCCCATTGGCACTAACAAGGGATTAAGGACCATTGATTTTCTGGAGATCATCATTGAGCAAAGTCGGATTCCGGTCGTGGTGGATGCCGGTTTGGGTGCTCCCTCCCACGCGGCTGCGGCTATGGAGATGGGGGCCGACGCCGTGCTGGTGAACACCGCCATTGCCGTTTCCGATGATCCGGTGCGGATGGCTATGGCATTCAAACTGGCCGTTGAAGCCGGCCGGCTGGCCTACGAAGCCCGACTGGCACGCCCGTCGGTGATGGCCCATGCCAGTAGTCCGTTCACTGCTTTTCTGGATGAACTATGAGCCCGCACACCTGGTTCGATGCGCATGACTGGGATACCGTTCAGCGCGCTATTTATGCCACAACACCCCGGCAGGTGGAGCGGGCACTGGGAAGTACCCGACGAACACTCGCCGATTTTCAGGCCCTGATTTCACCGGCTGCACAGGCTTACCTGGAGCCGATGGCCCAGCTAAGCCACCAGCTAACGCAAAAACGGTTCGGCAAAACCATTCAGCTCTACGCCCCCCTTTACCTCTCCAACGAGTGCCAGAATATCTGTACCTACTGCGCCTTTAGCCTGGATAACCGGATCAGTCGGCGAACGCTTACCGATGAAGAGATCCTGCGCGAAGCCACTGCCGTGAAAGAACTTGGGTACGACCATATTCTGCTGGTAACGGGTGAAGCAAACCAGACGGTTGGCGTACCCTATCTGAAGAATGCCATCCGGCTGCTTCAACCACACTTTGCCCATATCTCCCTGGAAGTTCAGCCGCTGGATCAGCCCGAGTATGAGGAACTGATGGCAGAAGGGCTCAATACGGTACTCGTCTATCAGGAAACGTACCACCGGGAAACGTACAAAAACCATCATCCAAAGGGCAAGAAGTCCAACTTTTCCTACCGGCTCGATACCCCCGACCGACTCGGGAAAGCGGGTATTCATAAAATGGGGCTGGGTGCCTTGCTGGGCCTGGAAGACTGGCGTACGGATAGTTTTTTTACAGCTGCCCACCTGCACTATCTGGAACGCCGGTACTGGGAAACCCGGTACAGCATCTCATTTCCGCGGCTGCGCCCCATCGACCTGCTGCAAAACGATACGATTACCTCAAAATCCTTCGAGCGGTGCATGACCGATCGGGATCTGGTGCAACTGATTTGCGCCTACCGGCTTTTTAATGAGGAAGTCGAGTTATCGTTGTCAACCCGGGAAACACCCCGCTTCCGGGACCACGTGCTCAAACTAGGCATTACCAGTATGAGTGCGGGCTCGAAAACAAATCCGGGTGGCTACGCGGTTGCACCCCAGTCGCTGGAGCAGTTCGCCATCTCTGATGAACGCAGCCCGGCTCAGATGGTCGACGTTATCAGGAGCCAGGGCTACGAGCCAGTTTGGAAAGACTGGGACAAAACCCTGACAGGCGCATGACACCCGATGAACGGAACCGGTATGACCGCCACATCCGCCTGCCGGAAATAGGCCTGGCCGGGCAGCAGCAACTGAGCCAGGCACGGGTGGCCATCGTTGGGGCGGGCGGCCTGGGGTGTCCGGTAGGTCAATACCTCACCGCTGCGGGCGTTGGTGTGCTGGGAATTATTGATGGCGACATAGTGGAAGCCAGTAACCTGCAGCGACAGATACTTTTCTCGCCCGGGCATGTCGGCCAGCCCAAAGCCACCGTAGCGGCAACGGTATTAGCCCGTCAGAACCCGTATAGTCAGGTACGGGCGCATCCTGTTTTTCTGGACCGGTCAAATGCCTTGTCCCTGCTTGGTGATTACGATATCATCGTTGATGGGTCTGATAATTTTGCGACCCGCTACCTGGTTAATGATGCCTGTGTGCTGCTAAAGAAGCCACTGGTCTTTGGCTCAATTTATAAATTTGATGGGCAGGTCAGTGTATTTAACCTGGCCGATGGGCCAACCTACCGTTGCCTATATCCCGAACCCAGCGAACTGGAAGCCTGTGGCGAGGTTGGCGTACTGGGTGTAGTGCCGGGGATAACCGGGTGCTTGATGGCCAATGAAGTGATTAAGCTCATTACCGGCATCGGCGATGTGCTGAGCGGCACACTGCTGGTGTTCAATGCGCTTACACTCTCGTTCAATACCTTTTCGTTCACCGCTAACCCGGCCAATAAAACCATAACTGCTCTACATGAATCGGTTGCTGGCTGCGCTACTAACATTCCGGAAATCACCCCATCCGCGTTACGAACGTGGCTAACGCAGGCGGATAAACCCATGCTGGTGGATGTCCGGCAACCAGATGAATATGAGCGGGATAACATGGGTGGCTCGTTGCTGCCACTAGCTGACCTGTTGCAACAGCCGCACCTGATTCCAATAGATAGACCCGTGGTGGTACATTGCCAGTCGGGGGGGCGTAGTCGGCAGGCAGTGGAGTTTTTGGTGGGACAGGGTTATCAACACGTTTTTAATCTGAGCGGTGGCCTGAATACGTTCAGGTTATTGTTGGATAAAGAGCCTCTTTAACTGTTTCAAAGGCACGAATCGCATCGGGCGTTTGCCAGAGTGCTCCCAACAGGGCCGCCCCATCGAACCCAGCCTGTTGAAGCAGGGACACGTTATCGGCATTCACGCCCCCTAATCCGATTAACCGGGGCAGGCGGTCATGCTGCTGACGAATAGCGGCTATCTCTTTCGCAACCTGATCCAGACTATTTACCGGTCCGTAGCCGGGCTTACTGATACTGGGAAAGACGGGACTGTAAAAAACCAGTTCGGCCTGTCCGGCCAGCGCAGGCCAATCGCCGAGGGCATGAATACTGGTCGAAAAAAACGTAGTGTCGGCTGGTAATTGTCGGCGGTCCGCTTCTTTCAGGTGCCAGCGAAAGGGAGAAGGAACAAGATCGGCTTCACGGGCCGGGAACATAACGGATGGCAGCACGTGAGTCGGAAATAGTTCTGTGTTTATTGCAGCAGCCGGGCTACGCCAGTAAATGAAGTCAAGGCCATTTTCCAGTAACGCCCGCAGGGTTTGGTGATTGCGGCTCTGCACGCTATCATCGGTTATGCCAATAAGTAAGAAGGGTCTTTGATTCACCGGGTGAAGATAGCGCACGGCCTGGAAATTATAGTAGCACACCTATTATCGACTAAAATTCGTGTCTGATTCATCAGGTCTTATATGCTACTAGTGCTTCTCCAAAATAGATAATATATGAATTTTGTCTATTTTTGGGGATGAGCAAAAAAGCACTCCCTTTTGTATTGGCCGAAGCTGACCAACTCACGCTGACCCAGCTCTTGGCTAAAGGCAAAGACTCTGTCCGTAAACTTAACCGGGCCAGAGCCTTGCAGTTCTCTCATCAGGGCCAGCGGCCCCAGCAAGTCAGTGAGTTACTTGGCATCAGCGTCCCCACCGTTTATAACCTGCGCAAACGCTACCGAGAAGACGGTTTACAGGCCGCCATCAGCGAGAAAGCCCGGCCCGGTCAGCCCCGTAAAGTCACGCCCAAAGTCGAAGCTGACATTACAGCCATCGCTTGTAGTGAAGCCCCTGACGGGTCAGTTCGCTGGACGGTCAACCTCATCAACGAGCGACTTGTCAAACTTGATATTCACATTCATGACGAGTCGGTGCGGTTAGTTTTAAAAAAAGTAAACTCAAGCCGTGGCTCAAAAAGCAATGGTGTATCGGCCAGATAGATGGCGAGTATCTGGCTAAAATGGAGGACGTACTGGTCGTTTACAACCGGCCAGTTGATGCCGGGCGTCCCCGGTTGTGTTTCGACGAACGCCCGTGTCAACTTCTGGATGATGTAGTCGTTGGCCTTCGGGTCGAACCCGGTAAAGCTGCCAGAGAAGACAACGAGTATGTCCGGCAGGGTACTGGTGTGGTCTTGCTGGTTTACGACCTGGATAAGGGCGTTCGTTACACCGACACGCGAAAACAGCGCACAAGTGCCGATTATGCGGAATTTTTGAACTACGTTGTCAGTACGTATTACGCTGATGTTGAGCAAATTGACTTGGTTCAGGATAATTTGAACACGCACAAATATGGCTCGTTTTACGCCCATTTGCCTATCCATCAAGCCCGTCTGTTGAGTCGCAAATTAATGTTTCATTTTACACCGAAACACGGCTCCTGGCTGAACATAGCCGAAATTGAGTTTTCAGCCTTAGCCCGTCAGTGCCTGAATCGGCGAATCGGATCATTAGTAGAGTTATGTCGTCAGGTAAGCCTGTGGACTACAGAGCGAAACGAACGAGCCGTCAGAGTACATTGGAGTTTTACGGTGGCGGTAGCAGAGAATAAACTCAGGAATTGGTACGAAAAAGTGAATCCTACTAACAAATCACTATCATATAATAATTAAATTGTAATAGTACTAGTGTTGCTAATCCACTTAATTTTAACTTCCCTCTATTCTTGCTCTGATTTAATTATTGAGAAGAGAAAGTTTACTATAATTGACGGCTTTGTTGCATGGCTCTCAAGAGACCAGTTTTGACCATAAATCAACTCATCTACCCGCCTATTTACGGTTTAATAAGTAGATGGTTCGTGTAGATTCGAGTCTTTAACTGGATAGTTCTACGTTCGACCAGCCCAGTTCCCTTGTCAACCAGGTGCCATGCAACAAAGCCGAACATTTAAAAATTGTAAAACAAAAGCTTATGAAAACCAGCAATATCAATGTACACGACATGCTATCAGTTTGGAGTGTAGAAGAAGTGGAAAAACACATTAGCGAAGTACCGGATGTCGAAAGTGTTACAATGAATTTCGCTACGGGAACCGCCACAGTTCGCTACGACGAAACCCGTCTCGACGTTGCCGATATAAAATCCGCTGTGCGGCAAAGAAGTTATGAATCCTTCAATCAGCATGAAAGGGACAAACCTGAAACCATACCGCCCGCCAAGGCGGAGGACTCTGATGAGATTCCTACGGCCGTCACGACAGTCGTAACAGGAGAGGAAAAAGGTGAAGCAAAATCATCGGAAGTAAAACAACCAGATGAAAAAGGCAAAAATGAAACCAAACCGACTACTAATGGAGCAAAGAAGAATGAAGATAATGCCGGTATGGATCACAGTAAAATGGACCATTCAACGATGGAAGACCCAAAATCGGACGACCATAGCAAAATGGACCATAGCACCATGGATCACGGCGATCACGGTGCCATCCCGATGGGTCAGGAAGGACACGACCACCATAAAATGATGATAGACGACTTCAAAAAGCGTTTCTGGATTTCTTCCGTCATCACGATCCCGATCCTGGTGTTTTCCCCCATGATACAGGGCTTACTGGGGTACCAGTGGTTGCTGCCCGGTAACCCCTACATCCTGTTTACCCTCTCTACAATTGTTTATTTCTGGGGTGGGTGGCCCTTTTTGAAAGGATTTTGGAAAGAAATCAGGCAATCCGGGCCTGGCATGATGACGCTGATTGCCATGGCCATTTCGGTGGCGTACTTCTACAGCACGGCCACCGTTTTCGGTTTAAAGGGCGTGGATTTCTTCTGGGAACTGGCCACGCTGATCGATATTATGCTCCTGGGCCACTGGCTGGAAATGAAATCGGTACTGGGTGCTTCCAAAGCGTTACAACTGCTAGTAAGTATGATGCCGGCCGACGCCCACCGGGTCAAGGCCGATGGACAAATCGAGGACGTAAAACTGGACGTATTGGCCCAAAACGACATCATCCTCATCAAGCCCGGCGAAAAAGTACCCGCCGACGGAATCATCGTGGAAGGCAGCAGCTACCTGAACGAATCCATGTTGACGGGTGAATCGAAGCCCGTAAAAAAGGAACAGGAAAACAAGGTGATCGGTGGCTCGATCAATGGCAATGGCTCGCTCAAAATGAAAGTGGAGCATACTGGTAAGGACAGCTATCTAAACAAGGTCATTACCCTGGTGGAGGAGGCTCAGAAATCCAAGTCCAAGATGCAAAACCTTTCCGACCGGGCCGCCAAATGGCTGACCTACGCTGCCCTGACGATTGGTTTCGGCACGCTGGCCGTCTGGCTGGTCGCGGGCTATCCGTTCGTTTTCGCGCTCGAGCGGATGGTTACGGTTATGGTTATTGCCTGTCCGCACGCGCTTGGCCTGGCCATTCCGCTGGTCGTTGCGATCTCCACCGCCGTGTCGGCGCAAAACGGGTTACTGATCCGAAACCGGACGGCGTTCGAGGAATCCCGAAAAATCACCACCCTCCTGTTTGATAAAACGGGAACGCTCACCACGGGTGTTTTCGGCGTTACCCGCTACGAAAGCACGGCGGATGGAATGGCAAAAGACGAGGTGTTGAGACTGGCAAGTGCTTTGGAACAAACCTCCGAACATCCCATTGCGGTGGGTATTATCGCCAGGGTGAAGGAATTGAAAATGGCTGTACCGAAAGCGGAGGCATTCAACGCCATCACCGGAAAAGGCGTGGAAGCCACCGTAGATGGCAAGTCGGTAAAAGTGGTGAGTCCCGGTTATCTCAAGGACAAAAGCCTGGCTGTTCCCGAAGGGGCTTTTTCCAGTGAAGCCGAAACGGTGGTGTTCGTGTTGGTCGATGATCGGTTGGCTGGCTACATTGCCCTGGCCGATGCCATCAGGCCGGAAAGTGCCGAAGCCATCCAGATTTTCAAAAAGAATGGCATCAAGGTGATGATGGCCACCGGCGATAACGAAATAGTAGCCAAGGCGGTAGCCGAAGAATTGGGCCTGGACAAGTATTTCGCCGAAGTGCTGCCCCATCAGAAAGTGGAAGTCGTCAAAAAACTGCAGAGCGAAGGCGAATTCGTAGCCATGACGGGCGACGGGGTCAACGATGCCCCCGCGCTGGCCCAATCCGATGTGGGCATTGCCGTTGGGTCGGGCACCGACGTAGCCGCTGAAACCGCCGACATCATCCTCGTTAACAGCAACCCTCAGGACATCGCTAAACTTATCCTCTTCGGCAAGGCGACCTACCGGAAGATGATCCAGAACCTTATTTGGGCAACGGCGTATAATGTTGTCACCATTCCGCTGGCCGCCGGGGTATTATATAAGAGTGGCTTTGTGCTGGGTCCGGCTTTGGGAGCGGTCTTTATGAGCCTGAGCACCATCATTGTGGCCATCAATGCCCAGTTGCTGAAGCGGCAAATCGGGACGAAATGATTGCAAAATCCCCGCAATCAGACAAAGGACCGATAGGTACCCTTCTCTTTAGCCTGTTTGTGGTGATGATGGGCTACGGGGTGCTGTTACCCGTTCTTCCCTTCTTTGTCGAAAGGCTCGCGATAAACCCTGGAATCGATTCGAAAACGATCAACTACCATATTGGGGCACTCACGGCGGTCTATCCTTTGTGTCAACTGGTCTTTAATGTAGTCTGGGGCAGGCTCTCCGACCGGGCGGGAAGGCGGGGGTTCATCATCATGGGGCTACTCGGCTTTATTCTCATGCAGGTTTTGATTGGCTTAGCTACCTCTCTGCCAATGCTTTACGTAGCCCGTATTACGGGCGGGATACTTACTGCGGCCCTGATCCCGGTGAGCAATGCTTATTTGAGTGACATGACCACTCCTGCCAATCGCAGTAAGGCAATGGCCTGGTCGGGCACGGCAGTCAGTCTTGGCATAATCGTAGGTCCGGTGGCAGGGGGCTACTTATCCAAAACGGATTTTCACCTCAGTATAAAAGCTGGAATTTTTCACCTGGACCGATTTTCGATTCCTTTTTTCGCGCTCGTGATTCCAGCCATCCTTGCTTTAGTACTGGTTTTGAGAAACCTGGATAACAACCCAGCCGGGAGTACCGTAAAGTCATCAGTCGGAGCCGTCGCTCCGAACCGGTCGATCCCTTATCCGCTATTGGTTCTGTTAGTACTGACCCTTGTTTATCAGTTCAGCGTCACGTCTTTTGAAACCGTGTTTTCACTGTATGCAAAAAATGACCTTTCGTTTAATGCTCCCCAAATAGGGGTGGGCTTTATGCTGTGCGGCCTGTTCATGGCCATTTTTCAGCCAGTATTTACCGCGCTTGATTCAAAATGGGTATCGGAAACCGGAAAGCTCATTGCCGGTTTTTTTGTGGCAGCCGTTTCCCTGCTTGTTTTCCCACTGTCGGATGGATACACGATGGTGTACGGTCTCATCATTCTTTTTGCGGTTGGGGGCGCTTTGATTGCTCCGCAGTTAACCACCCTGATTTCATTAAAGGATGAGACAAATACCGCTAAAAACCTGTCGTTTCAATCCTCTGTCAACAGCATGGGTCAGGTACTTGGCCCCGTGATTGGTACCTGGCTGACCGGGAAGCAGGTTTTTGCCCCCTTCGTGTTAGGTGGTAGCCTGCTGATCATTTCCGCACTGGCTATTCTTTGGCATAGCTGGCGGGAGAAAAAATGCACATAGCGTACTCACCCGCCTGTTGTTTGCCGGGCAAAATGCCCATTCACCACCTGAGTGATGTTTCGGTGCCGGTTAGAATACTCCTGAAGAATTGGCGAAATGGTCCCAAAACCACGTCTTCACGGAGGGCCATGATGCGGCCAATAACATCCTGAGATCGCTCTTCGCCCATAAAAAAGTAACGGATAATGACCCGCTTCATATCAGGGTACACCTTCAAGGATGTTCGTTCAATGGGAAGTCTCATGGGGTTTGGGAATAAGTAAGCTACTCAGGCTGTAAATCAGCACAGGCAGGATCGCGAACTGCAATACAGGTGTAAGGCCTGCCTCAATGCCGGGAATGATGGGCATACGATTGGTATAAACCCAATTGCCGGCGGACAAATGGGCTATCTCCGATAGGGTGGCTCCGGCACCACCCACCCCTATCAACCAAAAAACGCGGGAAGCAGTCAGGTGCATTACCCAAAGGCCATTCCTGTAGATCAACGCGAACCCAAAATACAGTAAACCGACCATAATGACATCGGCCAAAGAGGCCAACGCCAGAAAGAGGAAGTGCGGCAGATCATACGCGCACACGGTGTATAACGGGCAATGCCCTATTTCCCAGGCGTAGTTCAGCAGAAATGACAAACCGGCTGCTGCGCCGACAAATCGCCGAAACAGTAGTTTGTCGGGGGCTTTCTTTAGAAAATGGCTGTACAGTATCGCGATGACTATCAGGGCGATAACTGGCGCCATGAACATACCTGGGCTTAGGTCCATATCTTGTTAGAGAGCCAGTTATCGCGTTGAATTGTTGACTGTGCCGGGTTATGATTTGGCCTTGTTCATTTTGTGTCCCGATTTCATCATACCGCCCTTCATCATTTTGTCCATTGTGGTCATACTCCCATCCATCATCATGCACTGCCCATTGGTCATGGTCATTTTGGAGCCATCTTTTTTGAGACAGGTGCCATCGGTCAGGCATTTGGTGCCGTCGGTCATGGTCATCTCTTTGGTCATCGGCATCATCTTTTCGCCATGCATCATCATCATCTTGCCGTCTTTCATTACCACACAATCATGGGTCATGCCGTCGGCTTTCATCTGTCCGGGTTTGTGCGTCATTGTTTTGGCTGGGGTCTGAGCCTGTACACTGCCGATTCCAATCAATAGACTGATTACGAGTATGTTCGCTGCGTTTTTCATAAGAAATTGGTTTGCTAAATAAGTACAGGTCAAAGGTAGTTCGTCGGCAAAGGCTACCGTATGATCTGCATCAGCCGGGTAGCTGATACGGATCATACGTGCCGGGTTGATGTTAACATCATCGGGAGGAGACTCTGGTGGGAACTATAGAGCGGGCTAACACGGGTCATATTGGGGCAGGTGACGGGATGGCTTCATCGGCCAGGCAGGTAGCCGGGGAGCCGGCCCGGGCCACCACCGATATGTCAACCGGGAAGTTCGTTGCATTCTGCATCTGACTCTGTAGCTGACATAGCTTTTTTAGGGCCTGTTCATACTGGCTACTGCCCTCCGAGGCCAACCCGTTGGGAGCTACAGTCGCCTTAACGAGTGGATCATAAGCATGCGGGATAACCAGCTACGCATGCAACAGGCAGGCCAGTTCGAGCGCGTAGTTGGTACTCCAATGAGCATAAGTCGAAAAATCAGTAGCGACTAAGATCGTATTCATAGCTGGAGCGATAAGGGTTAGGTGTACTCGTTTTATGGCCTGTTCCTCCCTGAGCTACCTGGCCAAATACCCACCATAAACTGGGTAATACGATCCGGTAACGAACGAGGCTTTATCCGAACAGAGCCAGATGACTAACCCGGCGACTTCTTCCGCTTTGCCCAATCGGCCAATTGGGTGCAGGCTAATCAGGTGCTGTTTGACTTCGCCGGACATATCATTCAATAAAGGCGTGTCGATATAGCCGGGGCAAACGGCATTGATGCGGATGCCCTGCGACGCGTATTCAATGGCGGCAGTCTGCGTTAAGCCAACCATGCCGTGCTTGCCCGTTACGTAGCCCGCCAATCCAGACGTTCCCACCTGGCCCAAAATAGAAGCCATATTGACAGTAGTACCCGCGCCCTGTTTGCCCATCACGGCCAGCTCATATTTCAGGCAGAAGAAAACGCTGTTAAGGTTTACGTTGATGATCTGCTGCCATCCCTCCAGACTATAATCAGCCGTCAAGTTTTGCTCACCAATAATACCCGCATTGTTGCAGGCCATGTCGAGCGAGCCAAAAGAGTCGACCATTTCCTGAACTAATTGTTGACACTGCACCGGATCACTGACGTCAGCCTTGAAAAACGGGCGTTGGTTCCCGCAGCACTCAACTGATCGGTCACTTGCTGCCCCTGAATCTGGTCAATATCAGATACCATCACATTGGCTCCGTACTGGCCAAATAACAGAGCAACGGCTTTACCAATACCCGAAGCGGCCCCGGTTACTAAGGCCGTCTTCCCGCTTAAGTCCTTGTCCATAAAAAAATCTAACGTTGAGTAAAATTGCCTCTTATACCGATCTATTCTGCATGTCAGTCGATACGCTCTTCCTAATCAACCCCTTTTGCAGTTTTTGTGCAATAGCCACAGTTATAGGGTCGGCAGTTCGTAGCCATGACGGGCGACGGCGTAAACGACGCCCCCGCCCTGGCACAGGCCAACGTAGGCATTGCCGTTGGGTCGGGCACCGGCGTAGCCGCTGAAACCGCCGACATCATCCTCGTAAACAGCAACCCTACCGACATCACGAACTTAGTCGAGTTTGGCCGGGCCACGTACCGAAAGATGATTCAGAACCTGCTGTGGGCCACGGGCTACAACGTGATTACCATTCCCTTAGCCGCTGGAGTACTGTATCCCAACTTTGTGTTGAGTCCGGCGGTGGGCGCGGTGCTGATGAGCGTCAGCACGGTGGTGGTGGCCCTGAATGCGCAATTACTGAAACGGAAGATGAAGAAGGTATAGCCGGTAAACTGCTTGACTGTACACGACCTGCTATCGGCCAAGTGCCAGATCGAGACGTTGTTTAAGGTCGGCGATTGATACATCGATATTCTGAGCAATCGCTGTGTAATCGACCGGCCCAATCGGGTCTTTGCTGTAGGCGGTGTAGTGTAGGCCCAGCAGGTGGGCCAGGTACTGAAAGTGGCGAGGCGCGTACGGGCTGTCGAACAACTCGAAGAGGTGCGTACCCGGCGTGCACCACAAGACGTTCGTAAACGAGGCTCCGTGCGGCCCCATGATGAACGATGCGTTGTGGTAAATGGCGTACTGCTCGGCCAGTGAGCGGGGGCGGTCCTCAATGATCTGAAAATCGTATGTTTTGAGCAGCGCGATGAGAGCCGCTTCGTTGCGGACCCGCCGGCGACCGGCCCGGCTGATATAGACCCGGTTTCGGGCCTTTCGGGGAGTGCTGATAGCTGATCCGAGGTGTTTTTTCAGGAGAAAAACGTCGGTCGGATTGGGGTGGGTCCAGTTATCGTGATTGCCAACGTAGCAAACGTCTCCCGTCAGGCGGGTCTGTCGGCTGTCGATAAGCCGTTCGGACGATACGCCCATCGCCGTAAAAAAGTCGCGTTCATAGGTCGTTTCCAGCAATGGATACGAGATCAGTGCCTGTTGCCATTCAGTTTCACTTGCTGTTTCTTTCAGACGACAGAACTTGGCCGCCACCAGAAACATAAAATCGTAGTAGCCAACGAAAAGGCTTCCGTCGAAGTAGTGGCCCAACGGAGCCACAATAACGGGCGTATGCCTGTGGGATCGGCTCCGAACCGCGAACGCGTCCAGCAGACTGTCGGTGGTCCAGTAATCGGTGTTCAGAACGGTTTTATTGGTCACCACCAAACCACAGCGTAGCAGGGACAACAGGCCACCGGACGGACTATACCGCCAGACCCGCGTAGGGAACGTATTAATTTCTGCCGGAGGGAAAAGTGTCTGTGCTGGGTGAACAAGATCGACAACCTCCGGCAACAGCACCCGACCCGCGGAGTACTGCGCCTGTACAAAACCCTGTAGGTATGTCACGGTTGCTTCCTTTGACAGAAAAACGTATCCGGCCAGGCTAGCCATCTGGGTAGCCATCCACCTGAGCAGTTGTTTTGCCTGCTCGCTAACGCGCCATAGACTGGCTCTTACGTTATACATTGGCGTTTTCGTGTGGTTATTGAATCACCTCTTTCGTCTCCCCGCAGGTCAGCATCTGATCGCCGTAGTACGGGTTGTGAATCGGCTTTTTGTCGCTCAGCCAGTACGCGCCCGCGCCGTTCTTCGCCATCGGGCAAAACTGGCGGTAAACGGGTTTCTCAACGGCACCGAACGCCTTTAGACTCGTGTACAGGGCGTCCTCGAATCGGGCGTAAGCCAGCCGCTGCTTTTCGATGTCGCTCGTGCCGCGCAGGCTTTTCAGAGCCGCGTTCATGGCCCCAAGCTGGCTCATCCAATTGGTGTGTGTCGCCCCGGAAATCTGCTTCATATCGACTTTCGACAGCGCGTTGGCGACTCCGCCCGCTGCGGTTTTAGCCTGCCCGGCATCAGAGCTGATGAGCATTTCGGTTAGTTTCAGCGACGCTTCATATACGCTCGTTAGTTGTTGTTTGAAGGCATCTGGCACCGCAGCCGTTTTGGGGGCCGGAGCCGCTGGTCTTTCGGGAGTTGGTGTCGGAGCGCGGGCTATCGGCACGGGGTTCGATTCGATGGTAGGGGTTGTTTTTACGCCCTCGTCGTCGGGTTGCCGGGTGAACGGATTGTAGCCTTTTTTCAAGACCATCTCGCTGTAAAGCAGATACGCCCCCGACATCACGACGGACTCGCTGCCCGTCAGTCCCGCCGTGATGGCCACGCGCTGATCGGTTTCGGTACCGAGTTGCACCCGGCGCGGCTGGAAACTGCTGCTGTCGGTCTGCACGAACACCACCGCTCCCTCACCCGACCGCACCACGGCGTCGGTGGGTAACGTCAGTCCGCGCTGCGTACCGTGCCGCAGCAGGACCCGCGCCTGTTGCCCCGGCTGGAACCGCCCGCCCGGATTGGCCAGCACCGCCCGCAACAGCAGCACCTGACTCCCGTTCCGGTATTCAGGGTTGATGAACGCCACCCACGCCGTCAAGTTCTGCTCCCCCTCGCTGCCAATCACCTCCACCGGCACCCGGTCGCCAATTTTCACATTGCCCGACTCCCCGGCATAGAGTTCGGCTTCGACCCAAAGCTGACTTAGATTCACTAATCGGTACAGCAGCGATCCCTCGGCCACGTACTGCCCTTCACTGGCGGCTACTTCGGTCACGGTGCCGCCCGCCGGAGCCACGAATGGGATGCGGGGCAGCACTTTTTTGGTCGAGGCCAACTGCCGGATCTGCGCCGGGGTCATGCCATAGAGACTGAGTTTTTGTTCAGCCGCCTGCCGAAACTGGCGATACTTTTCTTCGCCGGGAAACGTGCGCTGCTGCTCCAGGGCAATCAAATATTCCTGCTGATTGGTCAGCAGCGGTTCGCTGTAAATCTCGTACAGCACCTGCCCTTTGCGCACGGTCTGCCCGGTTTCTTTGACGTAGAGCCGCTCGATGCGCCCCGCCACCCGGCTGCTGATGGTCTCGATCTTTTCCTGATCGGCGGCTAACCGGGCGTTCAGTACGGTGGTCTGCCCAATGCTGCCGTTCGAGACGGGCTGCACCGTGACGTTAGCCAGTTGCCGCTGTTCGTCGCTCAGCGTCAGCGTCGCGATACCGGCGTTCGTTTGCGCGACGGCGACCAGATCCATGCCGCAGATGGGGCAGGAACCCGGCGCGTCCCGCACGATTTGCGGGTGCATCGGGCAGGTGTAGGTGGTGCCTTCGGCGTGGGTATGGTCGTCGGTACGGACCTTGCTGAGAGCGGTTGAGTCGGTGGGTTGATGACTGCCCGTTTCGCCCGTACAGGCGGCAAGGGTCAGCAGCAGCCCCAGCAATAGATTCAGGCGCGGATTCATAAGTTTTTGGCTACGTTGACGAAACTTTCACTGTCGATGAGAAACTGTGCGTTCCTCGCCACCGACTGGTCGGCGGTCAGGCCCCCGGTGATGGCCACATACGACCCCGACCGCGTCCCGGTCTGCACCCGCACGGGCTGAAAAATCCCGGAGCCTGTCTCCAAAAACGCCACGGACTCGGTGCCGAGATTCAGCACGGCTTCGGTTGGGAGCCACAGCCTGTCGCTGGCGGGCTGGCGGATGCTGGCCTGCACCAGTTGTCCTACGCGCACGGTGTTACCCCCGGCTATATTGGCCCGAATGGTGGTAAACGGTGTGCCATTTTCCAGAAAGGGCACCACCAGACTCACCGTCGCCCGGCGCGGGGGCTGCCCGGTCTGATCGAAGGTGATTGTGAGCGGATCACCGACGTGAACCCCGGCGGCATCAGCCGCGTAGAGCCGGAACTCGGCCCACAGCCGGTCGGCGTTGACGATGCGGAACAGCGTTTGCCCGGCCTGCACGTACTGCCCCTCGCGCAGCAGTAGCGGACCCGGCCCCGCGCTCATCCCTCCCGATGCGGGCGCAGGCTGACCGAACGTAATCTCGTCGGTGCCGCTGCTCATCCCTCCGCCCATGCCGCCCCCGTTCGTACTGCCGCCGGACGCGCCTGCCATACCGGTTGGTGCGGTTGCCGCCGGAACGGGACTCGTGGCTTCGACCACATAGCCATCGTAGGGGCTGAACACCGCCAGGGAATAACTCGGTTTGCGGGTGCGGACCAGCGTACTGATTTGCCCGTCGGTGACGCCGAGGAGCCGTAGTTTTTGCTTCGCCAGGCCAATCAGGTGGGCGTTGGTGGCGTCGGAGGTGAGCAGGTAAACTAACTCGCGCTGCGCCGTAACGATGTCGGGGCTGTAGAGTTCGAGCAGTTTCTGCCCTTTGCGAACCGGCTGGTAGGCGTAGCGTACGAATAGTTGCTCAATACGCCCGCCAAACCGGGCCGGTACGGTATAGACCCGCCGGGTGTCGTAGGTGATGACCCCACTGGTTTCAATGGTGACGGGTTCGCTGCGCTGTTCGGGCCGGATGGTGGCGATGTTGGCCACCACAACCGAGTTGGTCGGTTTGAGCAATGCCCTCAGGTCTGCCCCGATGGTCAGGCTGTCGCCGGTGCCAACGGGATTTTTGCGCACGAGGTCCATGCCACAGATGGGACACGAGCCGGGTTCGTCCTGCGCAATTTGCGGGTGCATCGGGCAGGTATATACTTCGCTTTCGGTATGGTCATGGACCGGGCGGTCGCTGGTGATTGGGCGGTCCCGCACCGGCGTACCGGTCGCACGGTTGGCGGGCGACTGACTTTCCTTATTTTCGGTCCCCGATCCGCAACCGGCCACGACAAACCACAACGTGGTGAGCATAGCCAACGCCATCCGGCTCAATCCCTTATCGTTCCAGTTCTTTTTCATACTCCACGATCATTCGGTAATAGTCCTGTAAGCGCGTCAGGTAGTCCATCTGCGTCATATTCAGCGTTTCCCAGGCGTCGATCACCACGGGCAAATCGCCCTTGTTTTGCTCGTAGGCAATGAGCTGCGTATCGTAGTTCCGGCGCAGGGCGGGGATGATGCGTTCCTCGTAATTACCCAACTGCGTTTTCAGCTTTGTAATGTCCGACAGCCGCTGCGCCACCGTGCCCTGCGCGTCGTTGAGCAGCGCGGCCCGCTCGGCCTGCATCGCGGCAATGTCCAATCGCATCCCGTTGATTTCGGCCTTGTAGCCCCGCGACGCCCAGGGAACAATCGGAATCGAGATCATGCCCATCGCCGTAAACATCTGCGGCATGGTCTGGCTCAGGGGCGACATATGGTTGAAGCTTACCCGGAAATCGGGCTTTGCCTGCGCCCGCTGCGCTTCGATGCCCGCCTGCATACTCAAAATCTGCCGGTCGATGCGCCGAACGTCGGAGCGGGCTTCGCCAATTTCTTCCGTTGTGGGCAGGTTAGGGGTCAGTTCGGCGGGGCGGGCGGTGGTGTCGATTTGAAAGCCGGTGTCGGTCGGGCGGTTCATCAGGGTGTTCAGCCCGATGCGTTTGCGGGCCACCTCGCTCTCGTTCATCACCAGGGTATTCGCTATTTCTTCGATCCGTCCTTTCGCTTTGTAGATGCTGCCTAAGCTGCCCTGCTGATAGGGGTAGCGGATGTCGGCTAACTTCTTAGCCAGGTCCAGAATCCGCTGGTTTTCGCGCAGGATGGCCCGCTGTTTTTCCAGCACCAGCCAGTCGTAGTACAGTTGCCGGGCGTCACTGCGCAGTTGGTTCAGCATCACACCCCGCCCGGCTTCTTCGACGGACGCTTTCGACTGCTGATAGACCTGCGCAGCGCGTTGTTTAGCCGCGTTGGGAATAGCCTGCTCTACGGCCACCATGATGTTGCCCCGGTCCCGTGCTTCAACGGCTTGCCCCGGATAGGGCATCATAAACGTACCCAGTCCCACCATCGGGGCGTCCCAGCTTCGCGCGCCTTCGGCGTAAGCACGGGCGGCTGCAGCCCGGCTGGCGTAGGGCTTCAGCGAAGGATTCGCCTGGTCGATGCGCATCAGAACACTGTCTAACGGCAGCACCGGCAAGGTATCGATCTGGCCGTATCCGTTGTGACCAAGTAGTAGCGACGTCACCGCCAGCAGACCACTAATGCCCCGTTTCCAGCATGTCGAGTTTACCGAATTTTTTGAGTTCATATTCTTTGGTGAGTAAGAAAATCAGGGGCGTGACCAGCAGAATGTGCGTCGAAGAGGTCAGCACGCCCCCAATCATCGGTAAGACAATGGGTAGCATCACGTCGCTGCCCACGCCCGTGGCCCACAGCACGGGTACCAGCCCGAAGAGAGCCACCGACACGGTCATGATTTTGGGCCGCAGCCGCTTGGCCGCGCCGTGAATGACGGCTTCGCGCAGGTCGTCGCGGCTGATGGTCTCGCGCGAGTTGCCCTGCCGGTCCACAAGTTGTTTCATGGCGTCGTTGAGGTAAATGACCATGACCACGCCCGTTTCCACGGCGATCCCGAACAGGGCAATGAAGCCTACGGCCACGGCCACCGACAGGTTCACCCCGTAGAAATAGACCATGTAAGCCCCGCCGATGAGGGCGAACGGAATGGTGATCAAACTCAGAAACGCTTCCCGCGCCGAACCGAACGCCAGGTACAGCGACAGAAAAATAATGACCAGCACCACCGGGGCAATGATGATCAGGGTACGCTGCCCCCGAATCAGATTTTCGTACTGCCCGCTCCATTCCAGGTAGTAGCCATTGGGCAGTTTCAGATTCTGGTTCACTTTACTGATGGCTTCCTGCACGGTGCGGCCCAGATCGCGGTCGCGGACGTTGAACATGACCGCGCCCCGCAGCAGGGCATTGTCGGACGAGATCATCGGCGGGCCGTTCTCGAACCTGATGGTCGCCACCGCCGACAGGGGAATGGTACCCAGGGCTGCCGTGGCGATGGGAATGCGCCGGATGCGCTCGACGCTGTTGCGGTAGTCCTGCGCCAGCCGCACGTTGATGGCAAACCGCCGGCGCCCTTCGATGGTCTGCCCGATGGTGGCCCCGCCAATGGCTGATTCGACCACGCGGTTTACGTCGTCCACGCTCAGCCCGTAGCGGCCCAGGGCGTCGCGGTTGACATCGACGGTCAGGTACTTGCCGCCCGTGACGGGTTCGACGTAGAGATCGTTCACGCCGGGCGTGCCGACCAGAGCCGCTTTCACCTGCTCCGACACGGCGTAAATACTATCGAGCGACTGCCCGTGTACTTTGATGCCGACGTCGGTGCGGATGCCGGTGGACAGCATGTTGATGCGGTTGATGATGGGCTGCGTCCAGCCGTTGACCACGCCGGGAATCTGGAGTTTAGCGTCGAGTTCGTTGATCAGGTCGCGCTTGGTCAGCCCCGCCCGCCATTCGGCTTTGGGCTTGAGCTGAATAATCGTTTCGATCATGCTAATGGGCGAGTTGTCGGTGGCGGTGGAGGCCCGGCCCGCTTTGCCCAGCACCTGCCGCACCTCCGGCACCGACTTGATGATCTTGTCCTGCACCTGCAAAATCCGCTTGGCTTCGGCGTTGGAAATGTCGGGCAGCGTCACGGGCATGAACAGAATGCTCTGTTCGTCCAGCGGGGGCATGAACTCGGAACCCAGGCTCAGCAGCATCGGTACGCTGATGGCCAGGGCCAGCAGGTTGATGGCTAAGGTCGTTTTGCGCCAGCGCATCACCCAGCGGATAATGGGTTCATAGACCCGCTCCAGCGTGCGCGTAATGGGGTTGGTCTGCTCACCTTTGAAGCGGCCCTTCATAAACAGCGACAGCATCACCGGGGCCAGCGTAATGACCAGAAAGGCATCGACCAACAGGATAAACGTCTTGGTCCAGGCCAACGGATGGAATAGCTTGCCTTCCTGCCCGCTGAGCAGAAACACCGGCAGAAACGAGGTGATAATGATAATGGTGGAGTAGAACACGCCCCGCGAGACCTGAATACTCGACCGCTCGATGATAGCCAGCCGCTCGTCGTGCGGCACCTCAACATAGTCTTTGGGGCGGGTGGTAAACCAGTTTTTGAGTTTGTTGCGCATGGTCAGTTCTGATCTTGTGGGGTCGGTTTCAGGGCCATTGACCCGTTCGCCCGCGCTGATTTTCCGTTATCGTGGCCATTGCCATTTGCGTGGGCTGCTACCCCGTTTTCCGGTCTATCGTCCGGGGTAGTCCCGTCGCGTTCGGCGGTAAGCTCGGCCTGCCGGATGGCGAGGTTGCGGTAGGCGTTTTCGGCCATGATGATGCCGTTGTCCACGATAACGCCGATGGCGAGCGCAATGCCCGTCAGCGACATGATGTTGGAAGAAATGTCGAACGCATTGAGCAGAATAAAGCTCGTAGCGATGGTGATCGGAATCTGGATGATGATGCTGATGGCCGACCGCCAGTGCAGCAAAAACAGGATTACGACCAGCGACACCACGATCATCTCCTCGATCAGCGTGTGGGTAATCGAGTTGACCGACTCCTGAATCAGTCCGCTCCGGTCATAGACGATATTGAAGCTGACCCCCTCGGGCAGGCCCTTCGCGACTTCAGCCATTTTTGTTTTCACGTTGCCGATGACCTCGTCGGCGTTTTCGCCGTAGCGCATCACCACGATGCCGCCCACCGCTTCGCCCGTGCCGTTGAGGTCGAAAATACCCAGCCGGGTTTCGCCCGTCATCTGCACCGTCGCCACGTCGGCCACGCGCACCGGCACACTGTTTTGCGTTTTGAGCGGGATATTCTGAATCTGCTCGATGGACGCTAAGTAGCCCGACGTTTTGATGATGTAGCCAATGCCGCTCAACTCGAACTTGCGCCCGCCCGCTTCGTTGTTGTTGGCCCGGACTGCCCCAATTACCTGCGGCACCGACAGCCCGTAGTAGGTGAGTTTGTTGGGATCGAGCGTCACCTGGTACTGCTTCTGGAACCCACCGAACGACGCGATTTCGGCCACGCCCGGTACGGTTTGCAACCCGAATTTGACGTACCAGTCCTGTACGGCCCGCTGCTCGCCAAGGTCCATGCCCGGCGCGTTGAGCGTGTACCAGAGAATGTGGCCCACGCCCGTGCCGTCGGGTCCGAGGGTGGGTACGGCCCCGTCGGGCAGCAGCCGGGCCGCGTAGTTGAGCCGCTCCAGCACCCGCTCCCGCGCCCAATACACGTCGGTATCGTCGTTGAAAATGATATAGACGAAACTCATGCCGAACATGGAGGTGCCGCGGACGTACTTGACCTGCGGCAGGCCCTGCAAATTAGTCACGAGGGGGTAGGTAATCTGGTCTTCGATGAGCTGCGGGGCGCGGCCCATCCACTCGGTAAAGACAATCACCTGATTCTCCGACAGGTCAGGGATGGCGTCGATTTTACTGGTCCGCACCGAATAGACGCCCCAGCCGAACAGCCCGGCGGCCAGCAGCAGGACGATGAAGCGGTTGCGCAACGAAAATTTTATCAGGCCTTCAATCATATTCTTTTGTCAGGTTTGCGTCATTCGCTTTGCTGTCATTTGTTATCATTCATCGCCAGCGAAGAACAGTCAGGCCAGATGACCACAAAAAAAGCCGCCCGATGCGGGCGGCTTTTGAAACTCGAGAGAGCGTCCGTTACGACACTACCTCAGCTTTGAAGCCTGCCTGCTGTATAGTTTGCCTGACAGTATCAGCCGACACGCCGTCGGTTTGCACTGTCAGCATTTTGTCGGGGTTCTGCGTATCGACTTTCCAGTTGCCTTCGCCTACCGTTTTGTTGAGAAAAGGCGTTACCGTGGCCACGCAGCCCCCGCACTTGATATTGGTCTTTAACCTGATCGTTTCCATAGCGTTTATTGGTTGGTCTTGATTACCAAACAAATATCGCCAGAAAACGGCCCGGATTCATTACACAATTCCGGCTCCGTCTGTTAAGATACGGATACATCAAATCCAGTCGAGCGGGTTGCGGTCGGTTAGGCTCCGATCGCGGTAAGCCGCCGGGGTCAGGCCCGTTATCTGCTTGAACTGGTTGGTCAGGTAAGCCGCGCTGCTGTAACCCAACTGCCGGGCAATTTCGCTGATGGGCAGCTCGCCGTAGCTTAAGAGTTCTTTGGCCCGTTCGATTCGCTGCATGATCCAGAACTTCTCGACGGTCAGGTTCTCGGTGGTTGAAAATAAATGGCTCAGATGCGTATAGCCCACACCTACCTGCTGGGCCAGATAATCCGACAGGGTTGTGTGCAACGTAGCGATCTGCCCGCTCTGTACCAGCCCGATAATGAGCACTTTGACCTGGCTCACCGACCAGCCGGGTGGTCCGGTCGGTGAGCAGGACAAATCCGTGTTGTTGCAGAGCCTGCTCAACCGCCAGCAGATCCGTGACCGGTTCATCGAGCATGGCCCGGCCCAGTTCGACCAGTAACACGCCGTAGCCCAGCCGCTCGAGTTCGTAGCGAACCACCCAGATGCAGCGGGTACAAACCATGTTTTTGATATAGAGTTCCTGGGTTACCATCGAAAACGGTTATCCCCGGTACCGCCACGCAGACGACACCGGGGGGAATACCTTAAATTTCTTCTTTCACCGATCCGCACTTGAGCATCTTATCGCCGTAGTAGGGGTTACGAACTTCTTTTTTGTCGCTGAGCCACGAGGCATCGACCATTGGGCAGTACTGCACAAAGGCTTTGGCCGGTTTGGTAGCTTTCACCAGCGTAATCATGCTGGCCGATAGCTTCTCGAACGCTTCGCGCTGCGTTGCTACGTCGGTGGTTTTAGCGATAGCGGTCGCGTTGGTTTTGGCCGCAGCGAGGGCTTTTTTATCGGCGGCTGGCAATTTTGCCGCATCGACTTTGCCGATGGCCGCTACTAAGGCGGTAGCCTGCATTTTTGCGGTGGCGGCATCGGTCGCCACTAACGCATCTTTCACCCCGTAGTAAGCGGTCAGGGCGGGAGCCGTCGACTGCGCGTAGGTACCGACAGACAACAGGGTGAGGGCCAGTGCGGCCAGTGACAAACGAATGGTTTTCATTGGTTTACAAGAATTAATTGGATGAAACATGGATTAAACGGGTATTGATTTTGGAGGCCGTTTCGGTTTGCGCCGAAGCTGGGGCGAGGAAACAACGTACAGCGCGAAGCCCGACGCCACGGTCAGCAACCCCAGCACTGAAAAGGCCCGAAGAATGCTGTTGTTCATGTCGTCGCGGCCTTCGTAATCCATCGTGTGGAGCATCCAGAGGACATCGAAAATCCGCCAGGAGTCGGTCCGCACGGTTTGCACCGTACCCATCCCGGCCGCTACATAGACCGTAGCGTGGGCGGGTTGCCGGAACGTAACGGCGTAGGCGGGCAGGGGTTTCTCGCGGTACTCATGGTGGCCGTTGGTGGTGGTCAGGTACTCGACCTGCTCCACTGCCGAGGGGCCGGCAAACCCTTGTTGCGCTACCGCAACGGCTTCGGCCTTTGTCAGTTCACCCCGCAGTCTCCCCGTCCGGGCATCGGCCAGTTGGGTGTGCGGCATGGCGTGGCCGTTGCCATGCTGCATCCGGTAATTGAGTTGATAGACCGGCTGGCCCAACACCTCGATCAGTTGTACGCTCATCACCGAATCCGTTGCCCCGGTAGCTTGACCGGGTCGTTGGCTGAGGGCCAGCATCGGCACCGAGGGCGACACTAATGATAGACTCGGCGGCATAGCCCCGGCGGGCCGTTTTAGGTGGTCGCCGTGAATATCATCAATGTTCGACCAGCTAAAATACAGCCCACCCAGCGTCCAGAGCAGAAACTGCACGCCAATAAAGAGACCGAGGTAGCGGTGCGTTTTGCGGATGCGAAGGTGCCAGGTACGGTTCATGGGTGATTGTTCGGAGTTATTTCATGTGCGTATGGCCTGCCTGGAAGCAGTGCAGCGCACAGGCCGAGCCTTTATAGCTGTCATGGACATTGCCGATTTTACGGCCTTTCGCGTCGAAGATATCGCAGGTGTTGTCAGCGTTGTCTTTGACGGTGAACATCAAGTCGCCGTTGGCATCCATGTAGATGGCATTGTTCTTGCCGACGCGGCCCATCTTTTTGCCCGTTTTGGCATCCACGAGGTTGCCCTGTCCGTCCACAAAGGCGATTTTCTGGCCTTTCGCATCCAGAATCATCTTATCTTTCGAGACCGTGCCGACCGTCGCGCCGGAACCATCTTTAATCTGCCCGTTGGCATTGATGGACACCGGGTTTTTGTAGTTGGCCGATTGAGCCAGCAACAGCGAGGGCGCGCCCAGCAGCAGAGCGAACAGGGCAAAAAACAGCGTTTTGGTTTTCATCGTGGTAGTTGCTTATTGGTTGATACTCACTTGGTTTCCCACTCGGCAATGAGTTTGTTATTCAACGTTACGTACTCGGTAAACTTCTTCTCGGCGGCTAATTCCGACGATTTGCGGGCGGCAGCGATAGCCGCTTTGTAATCCCCCGCCTGCGCTAGCAGCTTAGCCTGGAGGTGCAGGTAGTTAAAAGCCGGTTTGAGCGTAGCGGCTTTGGTGGCCCATGCCAACGCCTGTTTGGTGTCCTTGCCCGTGTCGAAATAATACAGAGCCGACTGGTAAAATACGCCCGTCTGCTCATCGGTGGCAGTGGCTGTCCGGTTCAGAATATCCGCCGTAATCCGCTCATCGGCGTTGCTCACGAGCGGGAAATGCACCGATGTGTTGGCCCAGGTCAGGTACAGATCCGCCTGATTGTTGACCAAATCCTGCACTTCGATGGTGAACGATTCGTAGAAGCGCACCGACGAATCGGGCTTTACCGTGAACCGAAGCACATCGTTTTTGGCTTCGTAGCCCGCCGTGCCGTGTCCCTCGGTATAGCTGTTGAGGATTACCGTCCACTCCGTGCGGGTCGGAATGGTGAAGAGCGAGTAGCTGCCGGCGGGTAGCGGTTTTCCGGCTACGGTCATCGGCTCGGAGGTCGTCAGGATGGTGGCATCCGACGCGCCGGTGCGCCACAACTCACCGTAAGGAACCAGCTTTCCGAACACGGTCCGGCCTTTCACCGCCGGACGTGAGTAGGTGATGGTCAGGTCGGTAAAGCCGACTTTCTGTTTGACCGTCGTTGGGGGCGAGGGTTCGGGCAGGTTCAGTTGCGCCCGAATGGGCGATCCTGTCAGAACAATGCCTATGGTGGCTACCAGAGCAATTAGTTGGTTGCGCATACGGTTCACGGCCGTTTTTCTCATTGATTTAGTACAACCCCGTTTGGCTTCTTACCAACCGCGATGTCTTTTAATTTGGTGCGTTTCGCTACGTCGATTACGGACACCGTAGCGGCTCCCTGATTGGTGACGTAGGCAGTAGTGCCGTCTTTGGTAAAGGCAATCGCGTGCGCGTCGAGTCCGGTTACTACCTCGCCCATCTTCATCCAGCCGCCGTTCATTCGCTCAAAAATGACCACTTTATTACCCGTACCGGCCTGGCTTACCCACAGTTCGTTGCGCGTTGGATGGTAGGCGGCATAGCCGGGCGTGAACCCCAGCTTCACCGTCTCGGTAACGGTCAGGCTGTTTACATTGATGACGCTGATGCTCTGCCCCTTTTCATTGTCGACGTACATATTACCATCGGCACCGGTCCACGCCCCTACCGGGTCGTCGCCCACCGGAATCGTTTTGACGACGGCCTTGTCGGCTACCCGGATTACCGTTACCGAGTTACTCATGCCATTGGCCGCAAAGGCATACTGCCCGTTGGCCGACATAGTAACCTCGGCGGGTTCCATGCCAACCGGAATTGTTTTTTTGAGGGCAAACGTCAGGGCGTCATAGACCAGCACCTGCCCGCTCATGTCCATCTGGGAGGTCCAGATTTCCAGACCATCGGCGGAGAACACTGCGTTGTGGTTCATCAGGGGCGTTTGCTGGCTGAACTTGGTTTGCCCGGTTTTTGCATAGACCACCAGCACCCGGCCTTTCATACCCGCCATACCACCCGCGTGGCCCTCGCTCAGGTCCATACCAGGAACGCCCACGCCCAGCCGACTCCCGTCGGGTGAGCGGTAGATATGGTGCGGCCACATAACCATGTCCGTCATGTTCATACCCGAGTGGCCACCCGACTCAGCACCAAAGGAGATGGTCTCCTTCACCTGTTGCGTGGCTAAGTCGATCACCGACAGGCTGTTTCCTTCGGCATTGACCACGTAGGCGGCTGGGTAGTTGATATTCAGTTCTGGTTGCACTCCATTGGAATGGTCCATGTTCATGCAGCCCGACAGGGCCAGTAGCGGCAGCACCGTGGCTGCGGAGAATAGCGTCTTCATAAAAAATATAACTGGGGGTTTGGTGACAACGAAAGGGAATCCAGGCAGCACAGACCCAATGGATCACCGCTGGGGGCCTGACAAAATAAATACCCACCAACGGATTGCGTAAATGCAATCCATCAGCGGGCAGCAAACCAACTAATAGGATTTAAATCAACCAGGTACAGTGGGACGTTAGCCGAAACCGCCCGGATCGGGACAGTGGCTCGTCGGCGGGGGAGAGATTAGGCTGAACAGACGCTACGGGCAGCAGCGTGAGGGCAAGAAAGGTAAACGCAACGACATCCGCAGGTTCGGCGGAGTGCCAGGCGGGTACAGATTGTTGATCGGCCACAGCGCGGCTTACGTCCAGATGCTCGTACGACACCGTCGTTTTGCAGCAGGGCAATTTGGCAACCTGCGTTTGGCCGGAAACGGGGGACTCGGTTTTGTCGGACGGGCAGGCGTCGGCACACGTCCGGGTGGCTACCAGCAGGGTCTTTGTGTGACCCCGCATCTGACACCAATGCTCCACCGTACCAAAGCCCATGCTACCCGCCAGCACCATCAGGGCGAGGCAGCAGCAAATTAGTCGGGCAACGAGGGCAGAGCGCATGGATCAAGAGCTAATGAGGGCAAAAATAAGTCTTACACAAAACTGATGATTTACAGGATTTGTCGGGAGCCTTACAAAATTTCAGGATTTAGACCAAAAATCACGCCTGTACACCTGCTTTGTCGGTTATACCCACTACAATACCGCTGTGGTGGGCAACTCAGCGTGGATATTCAAGGCGTTTTGTCATGCGAACTTGGCTCTGCCTTACCTGTACGTCTCTTTCGTACGGGAGGCAGACGCCGTGTTACTGGTTCAGGGGCGATTCTGACTCGGTGTTGATCGATGAACCTGACTGCACGATGATCAAGATAAGCCGACGTAACCTGATTGATCAGCTCGCCCTGCAGCTGTTACGGCAGGCGGGGGTTCTACGGCAGGCGGGGGTTCCTGGTATTTTCCCGACCCCGGCGGATCGGTTGGTCGAAACCGCCCGGCGAGCAGTCGATGATCCTGATTGTCCCTTTACGAATTGGCCTGGATGGGAAGACTGGGCTAAGAGACTATATGCAGGCTATCAATCGTTCGGTCAACCAACCGTGCGAATCCCGGCTAAAGTTTACGTTACACTTCATCCGTTTCCCAACGATCAGAACCTTAGTCGACTTTGTCAGGCAGGCGAGTCGCTTTTGCCCCGCTATCTAACTCACTACCTGGGGCGCGTAAACCGGATCAGAGCGGGTTCCTCGCTTCAACCGGTTTCTGCCGAAGAAGTTCGCTATTTTGCCCTGCGTACTCTGTTTCAGCATAACCAATTTAACATAGACATGAGCCGACTGAAGCTGAGCCTGGGAGCCGGGTTATTTTTGGGTGATAAGTACGGGCGGCCAATTAGGGAAGCCTTGGAACACGTAGTGGGTCAATCATCCAGACGGTGTGCGCTGCTCATACTTGGTCCAGACCAGCAGTCCTCATTAGCGTCCAAGCCACTAAATTGCAGGAACGAAGGGCTGCTGATGGCGAGCGGATTCGAAAAGAATTTTGGGATTCTGAGTATTCCCTCAACCTTGAATAAGAACTGGACATTCGCCAACGATTTTCTAACTGGTTGTCACTACCGGGACGATGGCCAGGTAGTTCTGAACTCGGCTAATGGCTTTGCGAACTTCAGCTACCAATTTCTTCGGCACGATGACGCCGGGTACGTTTTTTTGTTACCAGAATGTGAACATTACACTTATCAGACTGAAGTAGAACTGATTGATTGGCCGACAACTTATTAGTCAGTTCAGTTAGGATGCCCAAAACGCTTGTGCAACATGAGGATGCACAAGCGATCTAATCGAACTGTTATGGCAAGAAAAGCAGTGATTAAAGCAATACACTCTACTTTTCGATGACTACCCTTAAAAACAGACCATCTGACCCCAAAACAGGCATTCTGCCGCGAATTAGTCTTCTGTAAACCTCTTTTCTTCAGTACATTTGAATGACGACTAAGACTGCATGGCGTCATTCAAGTGTGTCGGCATTGACGTCGGTTTTGGCTTTGGGCATCGCCCTTTTTACCCGTTGAACGGTGTCAGTGGAGACTTTGCGGATCACGGCTGTCTGACGAACGCTTAATCCATTCTTGAGGTCTTTGACTACGCCCGGATAAGCAGCCACGAGTTCTTCTTTTGCTTTCTTAGTACCAGGCGGTCGGCCTAATCGTGTACCGTTGCGACGAGCCTGATCAAGACCTGACAGAATACGTTCGGAAAGACGTTCAGTTTCCATCGCGTCGATCTCAATCATCACAGCGATAACAATGCTGGCCACTGGGTTCCGCTTCCCATTGGATTGAAGAGTCTCCAGCCGCAGTGGCGGACCACCCAAATTGTGAGCGTAGATAGACACACCTGCTTGAGTGATGGCTTCCATCAGAGCCGGGGTTTCACTACGGCGTCGTCCCAGCCGGGAGAAATCGGTCACCAGCACCTTGCGGATAGTCTTACTGCGGCATAGATCTAGCAAATTATCGAGTTCGGGTCGGTCTACATTGCTACGCTTGGTTGCACTGCGGCATCGGCCGTCCGACCGTTTCATGAATAATACGGATAATTTCATAGCCCTGTCGTTCGGCATAAGCCGTCAGATCAGACACCTGTCGGCGGTCCGACGACTCGGCATAATCCTGTTCCTTAGTGGATATACGGACGAAGAGGGCTACGGGTACCATGGCGATGAAGATTACTTGAGAAAGGTAGGTAAAAGTCCATTAACCTGAGAAACTAAGAAACTTTGTTTCGTTTATTTCGTTTAGCATATACAAAGTCTACTTGTCTTACTCAATATGGAAGCAGTTACTGAACGACCTTCTCTGCACGACCAGCAGATAGCCCGTGAGTCTCTTGCCCTTGTGGGCGAAGCCTTGAACCGAAAGCGATCAGAAGAGGTCAGCATTCAACTACAGCCGGGCATAGCTGCACAAGGTTTCGCTTCGGTCGTTATTCCCACTAAAGCCCTGCATCTGCTGGCAGTCATTCTCTCCAGCATGGCTCAGGGCAAAGCCGTGTCACTAATTCCGTCCGACTCAGAGATTAGTACGCAACAAGCTGCTGATCTACTTGGCGTGTCCCGCCCACACCTTGTCAAACTACTGGAAAAGGGTACAATTCCGTTCAAGAAAGTTGGTAGCCATCGAAGGGTTTTGCCGGAGGACTTATTGATTTATAAAGAGCGACAAGAACAAATCCGGCACGAGCAACTACAGTTTCTGGCTGAGCAGGCTCAGGACCTCAACCTGGGCTACGAATGATATACTCGACCAGCCCGGTTGCCTTGCTTGATGCCTGTATTCTCTATCCTGCTCCGCTTCGGGACCTGCTTTTTCATATTGCTGATAGGGGGCTGTACCGGCCCAAGTGGACGGACAAGGATTCAGGAGGAATGGACGCGAAACCTCTTGCTTAATCGACCAGACTTACTGGTAGCCCAACTCCAAAAGACAACGGATGCCATGAACCGGGCTTTCCCCGATGCGATGATCCGCAACTTCGAGTCGCTGATTACTTCTCTTACTTTACCTGACGCCGACGACCGGCACGTACTTGCCGCAGCGATTCGTGGCCAGGCTGATGTGCTGGTAACAGCCAACTTAAAAGATTTTCCTCTGGCCATCGTGGGGCTATTTGACATCGAAGTTCAGCATCCTGATCAGTTTATAAGCTCGTTTTTGGCTACTCACCCAGATGAGGTACTGCTTGCCTTCAAAAGTCAGGTGGGCAACCTGAGAAGGCCAGCTAAGACGGCTGCTGAGGTGCTTGAGATTCTCCGCCGAAATGGATTAACCACAACTGTCGATACGCTTCGGGCGCTACTGTAGGGTATTTCAATGCGCAATTCTTGTCTTGAAACTTTCGGAATGCCGTGCTTAAACAATCACTCTGTTTCATCATTACTAACCGCTCTATATTACATCCCACCAAGCGTTGATTCGATGTGATAATCCCAAATTCATAACCAATGATCTATTATCTGGCAATTGGTTTGAGCTGGCTTCTTTTTGGTATCATTCATAGCATAACAGCAACAAACTGGTTCAAACGTGTAGTGCTGATGATTACCGGATTAAGCCAAGCCCGATACCGGCTCCTGTACAATGTAATGGCTGTCGTGTCCTTCGTACCCGTAGTTGTTTTTCTATACTCCGCACCCAGTGAACAGCTCTGTAGGTGGAATGGCTCTGTGTGGGTGGGTGAACTGCTAATGGGTGTTGGGATAATCATCGGAATCGTAGCCCTGCAATCTTACAGCTTGCGAGAGTTCATAGGGCTGGCCGCTGAGTGCCAGGCCGTTCAGAAACGTACATTGAAACAGAACGGGCTCCTTCTGTATGTCCGCCACCCACTATATCTGGGCATGCTGGTGGTACTACTGGGGCTTCTAGTGGCTCAGCCAGACGGGAAACAACTCCTCTTTGACCTGGCGGCTTTTCTGTATATTCGAATAGGTATTCATTACGAAGAACGCAAGCTTATCAGCGTCTTTGGTAACCAGTCAGGGCTTTCTTATAAAAACGGGCAGGTAGCAGTTCGCCCTACTTTTGTGGTTGCAACACTACAAAATCATGACGACCGCTTCCTGCCCGATCAAAACTACCACCTTTTTTCAACTCATTGACAATACCCCTGAACTTGACATGCGTGATAATCGGGGCAAACGCCACTC
>Ga0123337_10000478_pt1 | contig 66658 bp, 64 predicted proteins | sample frozenSSSSmetaG_FD_89792 | JGI IMG/M metagenome (GOLD analysis project Ga0123337, IMG submission 89792) | Glacier valley bacterial and archeal communities from Borup Fiord, Nunavut, Canada, to study Microbial Dark Matter (Phase II) -... | ecosystem: Environmental > Aquatic > Freshwater > Ice >...
GGATAAAGCATAGTGTATGATCCAAAGTAGTAAGATAGCGTTGCAAGGTAGCGGGGGTATATTCTTTGCCAATAAGGGATTTTACTTGACTATTATGATCATGAAAAATTTCAATAATCATCCTCTTCTTTTCGCCGATCCCTAATAAAAAGTTTTTAATGGCTTCGGAAGAAACTTCTCTATCTGTATCGATCAGGTGCTTTTTAGCCTGTAAGGCTTTAAAATAAAGTGTTTCAAGATAAGCGTTTAAGGTTTTGCTGTCCTGATTATTTCCCTCAGCTCTCCCGGCAGCCGCATTCCATCTTGAAGTCTTCCATAATCTCTTAGTAGAGAGTTCTTTGGATATCCTATCGACAGTGATTCGAAGGTAGATATACCTTTCGCCATTTTGATTTTTTTTGGATTGTTTCAAGAAGAAGAGCAACCCGAAGCTTTTTTCTAACATGATTAGTTTAGTTAGGTGAAATAAATGTCGGAATACAAGCTCTAAATCGCAAGAGGTTCACTTATTGAACATGTTGGTAATCAATTGACTAAGTTCTCTCCAGTGCGTCTTTTTTTTTGAGTAGGTGAACTACACGATTGACGCACTCGAATTACAGGTAATTATGAAAATTTTGGGGGTATTGATCATAAAAAAAACCTGTAAAGAATTTCTTTACAGGTTTTTCATGAAGTGGTTGATATTAACCGATTGGATAGTTAATGTATTGTTTTTCAGTGTTTTAAATCAATATCGTATTTGATTTTTCTGAGATTATCGCTTGAATTGTTCCTTTTCAAGGATCTTATTATAGCCCTAGACCGAAATCTAGGGCTTTTGTGCACTCGGAAGGATTCGAACCCAATTTCTAAATAACTAATAATCAATGACTTACGTGGGTATTTGTTTTTATAACTACACGATTGACGCAACTAGTATAATCTAATTTCTACCTGTTATAATGAATTTTACTTAGTCAAAGAGCTTGTTTTAAGACGACTAATATATGAAATAATATTTATTTTGAGCAAGAATATTTCAGGATTAAATATACGGATGATAGTTAGTAAATTATATTTAGATAGTTAAACTTAACCCCTAATTATGATCTAAATAATTTTGTTAGTGACCGTTCAGAAAGTATAATTTTGGAGAAATTTGGCGATAGGGATCCAGTTTGCCTTAAATTACTTCAACCTCACTTCACTCCCCACCTTAGGATGATAAGAAGGACTATATAAAAAAAGTCCACGATCAGCCAACTCAGATATACATTTATGATAGGTGACAATACTTTTTACTCCAGAAAGTTTCATGATTTTACTTCTGGATATCTGAAATGGGTTGCAGCGTTTCTGCTCTTTCCATAGTTGTAGCATGGCTAAAAATACGGATACCCGCGTTGGTTGGATATCCTTTTCTTTTACTATTCTTTCCACATAATATTCCATTCCTAAAGCTGTCATAAGTGATGATTCTATTCTTTGAAAAGTGATTTCAACTCTTCTGATTTGTAGTAATAGAGGCCTGAGATTTTAACAGGATGCACTAGTCCCCGAATCCTTAAATTCTGTAATGCCGCATCTGAAATACTGAGCATCTTTTTTGCATCCCGGCTCCTTAGCCATTCCTTTTCGTTTGGTTTATTCTCAGTTGGTTTTTCTAGCAATTTTTTGAGATCTGCAAACAGCTGAAAACGCAAAGCTTCTAAATCTTCTTTAGTGATCGTTTCCATAGTTTTTAATTTTTAATTGAGTGGATTTAAGATTGGTCTTATTGCTATTCAGAAGCTAATCTGACTCTGCTTTGGCTCATTCGATTGAACGTAGGCAGGTAGCATATGTAGCCATACTCATGGAGTTGCCGGATGATCTTGAAGTAGGTGGCAGTGCTGGATATCTTAGCAGCTTTCATAAGCTTTTTCCTTTGGATTGGGAAGGGTTCAATACCTCCATATTCTTCACGTGCATGAAGCAGCACGGAGAAAACCCCGATATGGGATAGGCATATTCTGGGATCTTTCTCTATCCCTGCCATAAAATCCTCCAGTGCTTCTTTCATCTGCTCCATACCTAGGTGATCTATCCGGCTATTCCTGCACTCTTCCTTTTTCGTGTCTTCTTCGTGGGACTCTCATCCGATTCTTCTTTGACTTCCTGCTTTTTTGTTTTGGCTTGTGATTCACTTTTACCTTCCCGCTGAGTTTCTGCAGTGCGTACCTGGTTGGCATCGAAGGTGTTTACATTTTTGAACTGTGGGCTGGCTTCTACAAAGCGCTTTTGTTCTCCCTCACTGCCTGTAAAAGTGACAGATTGACGGTTTCCCTTTTTTAGTGAATCCATCAGTTTGCTTTGATCTTCTGGATTCCCCAGTTCTTTGATGGGATGTTTTTCCAAAGCTTTTTGTAGATCAAAGCCGTAATTCTCATGAAACTGCTTTAGCTTAAAGTTTCCCTGATTGTCGGTTTCTTTAAAGTCTAATTGCACCCAGGCATTGTACTTCTCCTGCTCCTTGTTGACGAGGTCTTTGTTTACTGCACGACCATCTAACAGATTGTAGCCTTCTTTCAAAGTGATATTATTGTCTTTGCCGATGTAAAAGGTCTGATTGATTGCGGGTTCATCCTGTCCAGATTTGGTCAGGCTCAGATCGTACTTATTAAAGAAATACATGTCCGTCATTTCTGACTTTCGAAAATGCAGATCCGCATTGACGATATCCCCTCCAAAATTTGCCTGATGATTTAGCGTGAAATTGGATTCTCCCTTGCTGATCTTTTCTTTTAATTGTGGCTCTAATGCTTCGCCGAATCCAGTGTACTTAACCTGGTTTTTGAGGTAATCGAAATTTTGCTCATTCATGATCTATGTTGTTTGTGGTTAACTGATAAAGATTTGCTGTTTGATGGTCTGTAGGTAAAGAATCTTACTCTACTAAAGCTGCCTGGATGATGTGGTGGTTTTTGACTTTTATTTTCAAATGCCTTCCGCCTTGCTGTTCCATTAATTCAATGCCTAAATGCTTCTGGTCCGGAATGGTAAACTTGGGTAGTGCGACTACTATAGTCTGGGTTGACTGCGCAGGGATTTGCGCTGTATTGCCAAGTATCTGAATGGGAATTTGCTCCAGTTCCTGTACTGCTGTTCGTTTACCTTTTCTGTTGTCCCGGATAAAAAAGCGGAACTGTTCCACATCGTACTTGATATTGGTTTGGTTCTCCAGCTTAATCTGAAAATAAAGTAGGTCTTCTGCGATGTAGATGCCGGTCAGACTTAGCCCTGTCATGTATTTCCGTTGTCTGATCGGCTTAATTCGCCGGTTTTTTACAGCTACTTTTTGAGCGGTTTCTAAAACGACGACCTCATTGGATATTCCTTTTGGGAATTCAACTGGCGGGTTTATTGACCCCGGTAGGACGGTCAAATTGAGCTGTTGAGGGTCTGCTGCATAACTTACTTCAAAGGAGTAAAACTGTCCATCTGAAGTGATTACAGTTAGGTTGCTATTGGTGAATTCGCTGTTTTCTGCCTTCACCTGCAGGATGTTTTCAACGGCATTGGCACGCTGAACCATGATTTCTCGGTTCCCTCGATCTACACTTTTGATGGCCTGCGGGAAAATCAAATTCGTGGTTAGTTGCTCACTGATCTGTATCGGAACTGCAGTAATAGCTTTTGTGGTAAATGGTGAGTTTGATTGTGCCAAAAGATTCCAGTTGACAATAGAAAGTAGTCCCCCTAGTGCTATCGTGAGCGTACATTTAATTAGTTTATTGCTATTCATCGGAGTGGATTTTAAAAGGTAGAATTGCTTTTTTCATCGCTGAGCCAGATCTGATAACCTGCTTTAAGCGTGAACTGAATCAGTTTGGTCTTTTTGCTCAAGAAGCTTTTTGCAGTTTCGATTCCCGCACTTGCAGCTTGGGCTTCCAGTGAGGTATCGAATGTGCTGATCCCAAATCCCTGAATTGTTCGATCACTCGATTGTGCAGTCACTTCCCTTGATAGAGATCCTGGGATGTAAATGCCTTCCATGCCATCCGCGTCGTGAACTTTCAAAGCCACGGGTAGGATCTGGTCTTGTACCCGGATATGCTGGATGGTAATGTTTAGACGTTCTCCATTGAGTGAAGAGGTGCCATATACCAGCTGATCTTTGGGAATGGTTAGCCCATTGATGCTTGCAGCCTCAGTCAATCGTAGTTTTACTGTAGCTCCGGATGTAAGCGTTTGTGTTTCATGGATTACCGCCTTGATGGAGTTCGCCTGCTCGTTTATATCGGCCTGACTTTCTAAACCATAGAAGCCATTCCTTGAAATAGTAGCTGTGTTTATTACAGAAGCTTCTTTGCTGGATTTTAAACTCGAAACTGACTCTGATTCTGAAATTGGACTTACTATAAATGCCTCGCTTTGCTGCTTGATCTGTTCAGAGCGAATTCTTGCCTGTACCCGTTCTGGATGCTGGATGTCCAGAATCTGTTCGAGTAGCTGGCTCATTTGCTTCATTTCTGGATCTTCAGTTGCATTGCCTGCCTGCATTTGCTGCATCATCTGATCTAAGCGATCCAAGTCTGCGCTTAGCGTTGGGTCACCAGCAGTTTGATTGATTTGGTTAGCTTCATTGTTCTTGACTTTGACTTCAGCAGCTGGATCTTCAGAAAGCGTTTGGTTGAGTGCTTCCAGTTTTTCCAAGATTAGCCGTTCATTGGAATCCTGAAATTCAGGCATAGGACTATTGCCGAAACTGCCATACTCTGAGGTTTGGGAATCGGTTAGTTGACTTTCATCACCTGTGCTTTTTTCCGGATTAAAAGCCATGCGATAGTACGGGTCATTCTTTACTGCTTGTAGAAATCTAGCGGAGTCTGTTCGGGACTTTTTATAATGGCCAAGCTTGTCGAGCTTTTGTGTTTTATTGTTTGCAGTAGCTGGGAGCTCTAAGTTGATTCCGAGTTGCTGAGTTTGTTCCGGATCAGTTGCTGGCCCATTTCCACCGCCCATAGCCCAGAAGGTGAGAGTCAAAAAGGGAATTGTAAGAAGTGGGAGCATTAGAAGAAATTTTCGCTTCTGCTGTTGTTTTTGGGATGTTTGGTCAGTCATGATTTTTGTTGGTTTGAAGTTTTAGAATTTGATAAAAGAGACTGTCAGTAGTGGTGTTTCGGTTTTCCGCCTTAGGAAAGTAGGGGAGGTTGGATGTTGGTAATTGATCAGGTAGCGTAGAAAAGGAGGAGCTTTTAACTACCAACAGGTAAACACTTGCACTTAATGAGCTGATCAGAAAGAGAATCAAGGATAGGTATTTGGCCTTTTTACTGAGCTGTTCGGTTTTGTAGCCAAGCAGATCTGCGAATTTTCGGGCTTTGAGTTGCCCAAATTCTCGGACTGCTTCAATAGGACTGGGGTAGTGTAGTGGGCTTGTTTTCATGGCTAGCGGTTTTGGATTTTGATGTCTGTATTTTCCAGGGTTTTCCAGTCTTCAATCAGGAAGCCGTGAGGATTATTATCACTTCGGGAGACCGTACGCAGGTAACCTTCTGTCACTAGTTTTCTGGTAACAATGGAGCCTGTTCGGGTCAAATGTTGGGTGCCGTAATAGCGGAAATAGGACGGGGTTTGCTGAAGATCAATTGACACACTGTCCATGGTGATTTCTTGACTGATATTTCCTGCGATGATGTTTGAGTAGTAATTGTTTTCCGTCAGGTTATCGTATTGACGTTTGGCAGAAGCGTCTGCCAGATAGAGCGCTTTGGCTGTATTTGAAGAGATGACTTTTTCATCAGGATCGAGCGTAAAGAAATACCGGTGAAAGGTGGAGATATGATCCTTTGCCTCGACAAGAATATTATCCCTGCGGTCCGTGGCAAAAGCTTCCAGTGCCTTTCCATTTGCTAGGATGTAGACTTTTTGCTGCAGGGAGGCTGTCAGTTGCTGGCTTTTGAAGAGTGTGAACCCTGAAAAGAGCAGGCAACCGATGATTATCGTCAGCGTAAACCATCGGATTTGACGAAAGGCAGTATCTATGTTTTTTGGTTTGCTGAACATGCTTAGTAGGATTAAGAGTTGCCTTTAAGTTTACCGGATTGATAATCGTTTCCCTCGTTAAAATACCCGGAGGAGGTACCACGGGACGCCATGGATTGGTTCATGTTTCCAGCCTTATCCCCATAGGAATCTTTAGACATGCTTGGCCCTTTGGTAGCCATTCCAGCAGCAGTTCCGGCCATGGAAACAGTGCTAATCGCACCTTGGGTAAAGAACCCTGTTGCTTTATGAGGAAGTGCTCCGCCTGAAGCGGCATGGATGATGTAATTGGCCACCGATGGTACAGTGAAATAGCCAATGATCCCGATGATCAGAAAGATTAGGTGTCCTGTGTCAGCAGCAGTAAACATCGTGTCTCCGCTATTATTAATCTGTCCTATATCAAGCAGGAGCATCTTCTCCTGGATGGTGCCGATGATGGCTCCAAAGATATTTGCCACAGGTAGCCAGAGGTAAATATTGATGTAACGGGCTAGCCAGACGGTGAGGGTATGTTGAAATCCGTCAAAGACGGATAATCCAAATACCAGAGGTCCGAGGATGGACAATACGATCAGCTGAAAAGTTCGTAGTGTATTGATGCAAAGAGCTGCTGCTTCAAAAAGGATTTCCAGTATGTTGGAGAGTATTTCTTTGATCTGATTTTTTACAAGAAAGGAAAATTTGGCCCCTGCAAAGGCAAAGTTGCTTCCTAACCTTTCCCATAAACCCTGCTCGGTATCCGGACTGTCTTCAGGTAGCCCTTCGGTGTATTTTAACCATTTATCCAAATCCCCACTTTCCCGGGCACCACCATATATCTGTCCCAGACTACCGGATTTTATTGCTTGGGTTTTTCGCTCCAGTAAACGCTCAATGGCTGCATTGGAATTGTCTACCATGGCAGTGGTAGCAGAAACGGTAGGCTGCATTACTCCATTGATCATGGCGAGCACAGATGGGAAAATCATGATGCAAAAACCAATCACAAAGGGACGGAACAAAGGATAGAAATCAATGGGTTCTGCATTGGCGATGGATCGCCAGACTCTGGATGCGATGTACCAGATGGCTCCAAAAGCCGCAAGGCCCTGTGCTACACTGATGAGCTGACTGCACAGTGGCATCATTTCCGAATAAAGCTCATCCAATACACCATGCAGGCCTCTAATGCTGCTGTCCTGAGCCATTGTAGCGAGCGGAAGAAGTGCTGAAAGCAATGTTAGGATTACTGTTTTATGCCTGTTTTTCATAGGGTAGCGGGTTGAGAGTTACTGGCTGATTCCGTATAGGGATTGGGTGTGGGCTAGCTCCTTGGATTCGCGGGAGCGGTGGATGGCCAATACAGTTGTTTCCTTATTGAATGCAGTCAGGAAATGGAGTTTGTCCTGTATTTCGATATGGATCTGATCAATAGCCGCCAACCTTTCCTTATCTGACATTCTCAGTTTGTTTGTTGTTAAGACCAAGGTCAATTCATCGAGCTGTTGCAGGCTTTGCTTGAAGAGATTACTATAGACTGATGAGAGGTAGGAGATTTCATTTTCAGTGAATTGATCGGAGCTTTTGAGTATTGTAAAAGCCGACTTGTAATCGTTGACCAGTTTGATCTGGAAATGGATAATTTCAGCGACTTTGTGGTAGTTTTTTACTCTGGGGTTTACTTGAAGAAAGCCATCCAGAAATGCTTCATGTAGCGTAAAGTTTCCCGACGCGATAGTTGAAATCTGTGTATAGCCTGAACTGAGTGTGGTGTATCCTTTTTCCAGATCGGTGAGGAGTTGCTTGAGCTGGGTCAGCTTGGTGACATTCAGCAGTAACTGAGCTATTTCGTCTGCCTGAGCGGATGCAGGCTGAAGGTTGAGCATGAAAATGAGGGGGAATAGTAGAATCAGTAATTTTTTCATGGTTGAGTAGGGTTAGAGAGGATCAAGGGTATGATAGATTCGTACTTGGCTAATTGCGTTTGAATCCTGTTCTCTATGGATGGATAATTGAATGGCTTCCTGCCCAAATCGGATTGTATAGGTGTAAATTCTTTGCATTTGCAGGTGGAGTTGTTCCAGTCTTTTGATGCGTTCTGAATCAGACAGGCTGAGTGAGTCGTTTTGCAAAAGCATTTGTAGCTCACTTAGCAACTGAGTGGTTTCTTTTTGAATGTTTAAAAAGACATGACTGACCACAGTTCCTTCGGAATCATTGAGCTGATTGCGGGATCTAAGTTGCTGTTGGGATTGTGTAGATACCTGCTGAATTTTTTCAGCGAACACAATGAGTTGCTGTGTATCCGAATGGTTTTTTAATTCCGGGTTGAGATTCGAAAAAGATTGTAAATGATCCTTGTGTTGGGAGTAATCACCGCTTTTGATGGTATGGATTAGGCCGAGTCCTTGCTGGCTAACTTCATAGCCTTTTTTAAGTACAGTGCCGTAGGCTTGCAATGCAATAATCTGCTCCGCCAGATACTTTTTTTTGGTTTGCTTTTGTTGAAACCATTCCTGAAAGTTCTGTGCCGTTACAGGCAATGCCGCAGAGATGAAGTATAGGAGAATAAGTAACTTTTTCATTGTTCTAGGGGGTTATGGATGGATTCCGTAGAGTCGCTGGATGCGTGAAATCTCAGTGCTGCTTCTAGCCCGTTGAAGGCTCAGTTGTCCGTTGCTGCGGTTAAATGCATGCAGGTCCTGGTAGTTTTGATCTACCCGTAATGCAGTATCATTCAGTAGCGTCAGTCTTTCTCCGTCACTCATTTGAAATGTGAATGATTTGACAAGAAGTGCCAGATGATCCAAGTTGTCTACTGTAGCTCCCAGAATTCCAGAATACACCTGAGCCATGTACTCTTTTTCCTGGGTGGTGAAATGTGCATCCTGCTGGATGACAGCCCATACTTTTTTGTATTCTGTGACAATCAGCGTTTGTTTTTGGGTAATATCACGCACCCGCTGGTAGCTGGAAATCGCAGACTTGACCTGTTGGAGTTCATTGAAATATTTTGCGTACAGTTCGCGTTGCTTTTCTGTCCAACTTGAGATCTCATCCAACTTGAGTTTGGACATGGTATTTTCCAATACCTTTTGGGCATTCTGTAGCCAGATGACTTTATTTTGCTGCCTCTGGATTTGCAGATCTACCGCAACAATGACTTTCTTAACCGCTGCCTTGATGATCTCCACAATAGGAATTATAGCTGCCGCCTGAGTACGATTTGGCGGAAGGGTAAATGCAACACAGAGTAGCGTGAGCAGTGCAATTCGTCGGATGTTTTTAAGGGAGTTTATCATGGCCGTGGTTTTTAGTGTTGGGTTTGTTCTGCGGTAAGTGCTGCTATTCCTTTCTGGATGGAGCCAAAGCGTTGGGCATATTCCATTACCTGGATCTTCTCGGTTTCCTCGGTAGTGTAGGCCAGGTATTCCTCCCGGGAAACTTCGGTGCGGTACACCTTGGAAAGCATTCCTCCCAGACTGATGAATACTTCCTTGTAGTTGCGTTTGGGATCATTGGCCTTATTGACCGAGAGTACCATGGCTCGTTCCTTGTCAGTGAGACCCAAGAGTTCCTGAATCTGATCAAACTTGTTTTGGTACTTGGATTGATCCAGCAGGATCTTACAGTCACTGTTGTTGATGATGGCTTGCTTGACCACAGGGGAGCTGATGATATCCTCGACTTCCTGGGTGACTACAATGGCTTCCCCGAAGAATTTTCGGACAGTTTTAAATAAATACTTGATGTATTCTGCCATGCCTTCCTTGGCGATGGCTTTCCAGGCTTCTTCGATCAGAATCAGTTTGCGAATGCCTTTGAGCTTGCGCATTTTATTGATGAAAACTTCCATGATGATGATAGTCACCACAGGGAAGAGGATCGGATGGTCTTTGATGTTATCCAGTTCAAAGACGATGAATCGCTCCTGAAGCAAGTCTAGGTTTTCGGTGGCGTTTAAGAGGTAATCGAATTCACCGCCTCGGTAATAGGGGCGAAGCACGTAAAGGAAATTGCTAATGTCAAAATCTTTCTCCTTGACTTTATCTGACTCCAGTAGGGGTAGAAAGTCTATTTTCACGTAGTCATAAAAGCTGTTGAAACTCGCAAACAGGGATGAATCGAAAGCTAGTTTTTCGTAGTAGCCTTTTAGTGCATTGGAAAGCGCGACATATTCGCTTCGGGTGAAAGTCTCGTTGTCTTTTTTCCAGAGGGCTAGCAGCAGGGTTTTGATACTTTCTTTCTTTTCGGTATCCAGCTGATCACCTTCAGCGATGTAAAAGGGATTAAACCGGATGGGGTTTCTCTCATCGTAGGTGAAGTAATAACCACCGACCAGATCACAGAGTCCTTTGTAGGAATGCCCCACATCCACAAGTACTACATGTGTTCCCTGCTCGTAATAACTTCGGATCAGGTGATTGGTGAAAAAGGATTTTCCACTGCCACTGGGGCCGAGTATGAATTTGTTGCGATTGGTACAGATGCCTCTTTTTACCGGTTCGTCTGAGAGATCCACATGTACTGGTTTTCCGGTGAGGCGGTCTCCCAATCGTATTCCAAATGGGCTAAGTGAGCTGCGGTAACCTGTTTCCAGATTAAGGAAACAGGTGGCTTGCTCGACAAAGGTGTCAAAGCTGTCATTCATCGGAAAGTCAGCACTGTTGCCCGGGATCCCTGCCCAAAAGATCTGGGCAGCCCCTACGGTTTCTTCTTTTGCAGTGGCTTCCATCTGAGAGAGGGCAGCTCCGACTTGCTTTTTGATTTCAGGAATCTGGGCTAGGTCTTCTGTCCAGGTCAGGATATTGAAGTGTGCTTTTACAGGCAGGCGCTGTTCGCTGATGGCCTCATTTAAGAAATTATTTGTCGCATCCCGAGCAATGGCATTTCCCCTGCTGTAATTGGCAAGAGACTGGAGACGCAGCCGCTTGGATTCCAGTTTCTTAAGCGTTCGCTGTACATCTTCAATAAAGATATACTGGTTATAGATATGGTTGCACGACAATAGTTGACCTAGTGCTGAGGCAAATCCCACGCTGAATTTGGTGGTGTCTGTGCTGTATTTATCGTAGTTGATCCTGCTACCGCAAAGTGCTGGCAGATCACTGGCATCGGAAAGGGTGAACAAACGGCAGTGCTTATTGCCAACAATAAGATTGGGTTTGAACCTGATATCAGAAAGCCAGGTTGGTTTCTTGGTTTCAGACAGGCTGCAGTATTTTTCCAGTATTCCCTTTTGGGTGCGAGTGCTGTAGATGTCGAGTTCTTTTAGTCGATTTATCTGCACAAATCCACTGTCGGTCAGGATGCGTTCGAACTGTCCGCAGGCATCGAGAAAGTTTGGTAGGGTATCATCCAGAACCAGCTCTTCTGGGATAATGTGGGAGCGAAGTAGCGTGGAAAATAGGCTGCTGGAAGCTTTCCTGTTTTTAGGGCTTAGTGTCAAAAATAGGTAACAACTGTGATCCAGAAAGGGACGCTCATGAAAAAAGCGTTCGCTGCTTCTATGCAGAAAACTTTGATCAGCTTTTGAAAAGCTAGCTTGATGCTGACTGTCAATAAACCAATCCTGTTTGTGTAGGATGCTGTGCTGGGGAAGTGATTTGATGGCCTTGATCCATACCTGATGGAAGGCTTCGTATTCCCGGTCACTTAGGGTAAAGATCTCGGGAAGATCAGCCTGATAGGCCACCGTGATATCCCCTTGTTTGGAAAGGATGCAATCCTGCTCTATACTAAGAATAGGGAAATGGGTTTCAAGTGGTCTTTCCATGAGTTGGAGTTCTTTTCTATTTGGGATTGAGAGTTTTTAAGTGGTATGGCTGATTTGGTGGGCTATTTTTTGGTTTTGAGTTTTTGATAAACTCCTCTGGATTTGATGCGGATAGCATAGGGGATCTGACGATGGGCAAGCTTTTTCATCATGCCATGTTCCCCATACCTATGGCTAAGCTGATAAACCTTGATAACCAGTAGTGACCCTGAGATTGCGATGATGATCAAACAGACAAAGGGATGCACTCCCAGAATAAAGAGGATAGCGAAACTGACCAATAATGCCAGCACACCGGCACCGAGGTACCAGATATACTGGGCTTTTAATCCCTTGAATTCAATTGACTTGTTGATGCCTTTATTAATCCGATATATGCTGTTGGACATGTTGTGGTGTGTTTCAGTTAGACTCCAAAGAAAGATTTGATGACGGTGGCTACGACGACCAGAAACACGCAGCTTCCAAACCATGCAGCTGCGACTTTGCCGGTATCCGGATCACCTGCATTCCACTTTTGATAGACTTTTACTGCGCCGATCAGGCCAAGTATGGCTCCGATGGCATACATGAGACTGGTACCTGCATCAAAGTAGCTGCGCACCTGTCGGTTGGCTTCGTTGATTCCTGCAAGTCCGTCCTGAGCTTTTGCTGAAAGGGTTGATAAGCCAAGGAAAAGGATGGATAAAATGCCTTTCGATTGGGCTGGAGTAAGGGGTTGGTGGTTCTTTTTCATTGGATTAGCATTTAGTGATCGTTGGGTATTTTTGAGATTTTGGGAGAGTTAGTAGCGATTTGGATTAGTGAGATTGATCTGCCCAGGCTTCTTCGAGTTCTTCTTCGCTGAAGTTGATTTGACAGTGTCTGACTGCGTTTTCCAAAATGAAATTGATAACGGCAACCCGGTAGGCGGGCTCCCGAAGCCCGGTGTGGTTTGACAGCGTCTGGATCAGCTCGATGAGCAATGTTTCCTTGCTTGTCCTGTTTTGCCCCGCCTTCCCGAGGATGCCGTTTAATTCCGCAACGGTTGCTTCCAACTCTTCAAAATGATCAGTAGGCTTTTCATCAGTCCTCCTGTGGTGCTGCTCCTCTTCCTGCTGACGGGCCTGACTGAACTTATTTATCCTGCCGGAAAGCAGGCTGCGAAATTCCTGTGGATAGTATGATACTATGATAATGATGTAGTAAGCTGCCATGCTTACTGCCATGGTGCTGAAGTATGTGTTCCAGGTAATTGCTTCCAACATGGGATTTCTGTTTTGTTGAAGCGGGTTTGTTTCCCGCTGACAGAAGCAAATGTGGGGATGGTAAAACCCTGTTTTTTACACTGTTGTGGTAGCTACCAAAAAAAAGTTCTGAAAGTTTTTTGATTGGGGGAATGTGTATTTACTGACAGCTTTACTATGTGTATATCTAGATGGATACTAGTGATTTATTCTAAGGAAAAATGATAACAGAAAATAGGGTGAGTGTTTTGGTCCCTGAATTCCTCACAAAGTTAGTCCTCTGGGCTCTGGGCGACCGTAAGCTTCCGGCATAAAGCTGCTTGCTGCTCTGCGCTTTTTATTCCTTTTCCTTCAGGTCTTTGTCGCCCAAGGCCTGGGGGGCTTCATAATTCATTATTCACTAAAACGAAAAAGATTATGGAGACTTCCGAAAGAAAAATTGGTTCTATCACGAATTTAATGGAAGTCCGGCAATGAAAACCTGACCAACAGCTGATTACTCAACATGAGAGACTGTCAATTAGACTTTAAATGCCCATGTGCGTATGTTCTCTTGCATTTAAATCAACTAAGAATCGTGTTTTCACTAACTTAAGGGTAGAACCATTAATTTTATGCATATCACTTATACCCAACAAAGTCTAAAAGCAACTAAAATTAATTTTAACATAAGAGTGGCTACTTCGGTTTACCATATATCGTCTTTCCGCTACACAACAAGAAAAAATGAAGTGTCTCAAATTTAAGTGAAGATACCCCGTTTTTTGTCAGATAAAGAGAGAATATGATATCGTGCAGATAAAAGGTTGTTTCATGATTCAACCAACTAAAAGCTCATTCATTTACTTTGTTGTATCAAGCTACTCCTTTTAAATTTGATTTACGTTACCAGATTAAATCTTATTTCTATGGGCAAAATAAATAGCTTTCTCAAATTGGTTATTTAAATTTATTTCAACAGGTAACTCAAAGTTGTCGTGCCTTTTATCACTTCAACTGCCAATAATTTTAAACTTTTCGATGTTAGCATATTTTCAATTTCTTTTCGCACTTTGACTACTTCAAAATGTAGGGGACAAGGATTTTTTTCGGAACATTTCGGAAGACCCAGACTACATCCGGAAAATAGATGATCCCCATCTATAGCTTTCACCACATCTTTCAAATTGATTTTAGAATGAGTTTCATCGACATAAAAACCACCGTTTGGCCCTTTAAGGGATCCTATTATTTTAGCTTTTACCAAAGACTGAAGAATCTTTGCCGTAAAGGCCTCGGGCGCGTCAATTTCAGTTCCGATTTCTTTTGCGCCCACTTTTCTGTCTTCCAGACTTTTGGTCCAGACATAAATGACAGATTTGATGGCGTACTTGGAAGCTTGAGAGAACATCGAGGATAGATTTGTCCGAAATATAGCTCGATCAGCCGAAAGGAAAAAAGCCGAAAGTCATATACCTTCAGCCTTTTTTATGAAAACCACAAAACCTATTAACCAAAAACTTTATTTCGGAAGTAATACCTGATCGACTAAGTGAATGATTCCATTGGATGCAACCACTGTTCCGATGATTTTCGCCCCATTGATTGAGACGGTACCGTCTTCTGCTACGGCTACTGTCACTGACCGACCATCTGCAGTTCCGAGATTTCTTCCATTTACAAAACCTTCAGTTTTGTATACACCCAAGAGCACATGATATTCCAGGATGTCTCGGAGTTTACGTTGGTTTTCAGGCTTGACCAAGTCATCCAATGTCCCCGCAGGAAGTGCGTCAAAGGCTGTATTTGTCGGTGCAAATACTGTAAAAGGCCCCACGTTGCTGAGTGCATTGACATAGTCAGCAGCTTGTAGTGCCGCTACGAGCGTAGTGTGATCAGGTGAGCCGACAGCTACTTGGACTATGTTCGGGTTTGATACATTGTCTACTACGGCAGACTGACCCGGGCCGGCTTGGAGCCCTGCTGTGGTTGTACCTTCTGTAGCCTGACCACCGCAGGAGTAGAAAGCCATGACCAAGAGTAGTGCTGGGAGATTAAGCAACTTTTTCATTATGCTATATTTTAGAGGTTGAATGGGATAATTTTGTCCGAATATTTCAGTGATGTATTTTAAATGACATCATTTAAAAGCCTGACAAATCTACTATTCAAAATAATAAAAGACAAATGAATCCTCTATTATTTTTTTAAATGTTTTATAGACCATTTATATAGATGTGATTTCATCCAAATTATTGAAATAGAATAGGTTTAAGTGTCTACTCTTTATTTACTTAGGAGTAAATATTTTAGATCATTTCTTTAACTGATTTTTGTCATATTTACTCGGTTTTTACCCTAATACCTTGGCAAAAAATAAGACACTTTTATCCTTATCTCCTCTCATCTATGAGTACTTGGCTTAAATCTTGGGAACCTGAAAATCTGGTTTTCTGGAACTCTACAGGAAAGGCGATAGCCTGGCGAACGCTGACCATTACCACTATTTCGCTGACGCTTTCTTTTGCCACTTGGTTTATGGTGAGCGCATTGGTGACGAGATTGGATGGAATTGGATTTAATTTTAGTTCAAATCAACTCTTTTGGCTAGCAGCCCTGCCGGGTTTGGCCGCTGGGACGCTCCGGATTATCCATACGTTTTTGATTCCAATTTTTGGAACTCGCCATGTGATCACGGTTGCCACATTTATTAAGCTAATCCCTGTGATCGGATTTGCTTTTGCGATCATGGATCCCAATACACCTTTTTGGGTTTTTGTAGTTCTAGCTTTGACCGCAGGTTTTGGAGGGGGGGATTTTTCTTCCTACATGCCCTCTACCAATTTGTTTTTCCCCGCGCGTTTAAAAGGAACGGCTTTGGGGATACAGGCTGGAATCGGGAATTTTGGAGTGAGTCTTGCACAATTCATGACTCCTGTCATGTTAGGTGTAGGCCTTTATGGAGCCCCTCAAGTTTTCTCGAAAAAGAATGCGGTCGGAGAGGTGGTTCAAAGTGAAATTTTCCTTCAGAGCGCTTCCCTGTGGTATGCACCACTTCTAATTATTGTTGGAGTATTGTGTTGGATTATGCTGAAAAGCGTTCCCATCAAATCCACTTTTAAAGACCAGTTAGGGATCTTCAAAGACAAGCATACCTGGTATTGTACTGTAATTTACTTTATGACTTTTGGGACTTTTGCAGGATTGTCTGCTGCGTTTCCACTCTTGCTAAAATCTGTCTATGGACCCTTTGATCCCAGTTTGGATCCTTTAAAATATGCTTTTTACGGTCCGCTGATCGGATCCGCTGCCAGAGTTGGATTTGGGTTTGTTGCAGACAAAACAGGAGGTGCGGTGCTTACAACTATTTCCGGTATTGGGCTTTTAATTTGCACCTTGGTGATAATTTTCCTTAACTTATTAGAGCCAAGCAGCATCGAACAACTGGATATGTTTATTGCAATTATACTGCTATTGTTCTTTTTTACCGGAATAGGAAATGCATCAACTTTCAAGCAATTCCCAATAATATTCAAGCATAATGCCCTACATGCTTCAGGTGTAATCGGATGGACAGCGGCGATAGGGGCATATGGCCCATTTATCTTTTCTTTGGCTATAAGTGCTTTTATAGGAGCAACGGGGTATGCTTCAGGGTTTTTCCAAATTTTAGCGGTCTTCCTCGTGATCGCTACAGGAATCAATTGGTACTTCTATCATAGAAAAGGAGCTGAGAAGCCCTGTTAATAATTTAATAAACATGTTCAGATTACTTCAAACACTCAACAGATTAGCCTTTATCAAGGCAAGCATTGCAGCTTTAGCAGTGATAGTCTTGGTTTTTGTCGGGTCCAGAAATCTGCAGAATTTCGATGCTGCGCTGATCGCCTACTTACTGGGGACGATTTTTGCTGTTTTTGGTATCGCCTACCGCTATTCCTTGTGGCTGCAGCGTCCACCTACGAGGCTTTATTGGAGACGCAGTATGCAGTTTCTTCTTAGTAAGGACTTCCCGTTTTATTTGGTGAGGAGTGTGTCTTTGTTTTTCAAAAACATCCTCTTTCAGCGCTTTATTTATCATCGAAGCCGCACCCGATGGATCGGTCACTTCCTGCTTGCTACTGGTTGCTTGATCGCTTTTGCGGTGACGCTACCACTGACCCTTGGGTGGATTCACTTTGAGTTCAAGCCCGGGAATGACATGATTTACTATGCCAAGGTCTTTGGTTTTGAGGCAGGTTCTTTTGAACTGGGATCTTTCATCGCATTTATGGCATTTCACGCGCTGGTGTGGTGCTCTGTCTTAGTAACCATAGGAGCTGTGATGATGATGAAGCGTCGTCTTACCGATGGAGGACTGATCGCTACTCAGACATTTGAAGGAGATTGGTTACCATTGATCTTACTTATTGCAATTTCAATCACCGGGTTGGGTATTACCTATGACTACACATTTTTGCAGGGTAAAACCTACCAGTTTATGGCGGTGACCCATGCTGTGACCGTTATTCTTTTCCTGATCTGGATTCCATTTGGCAAGTTTTTCCATATTTTTCAACGTTTGGCTCAGCTAGGAGCCAATCTTTATCGATTTGAGGGGAAAAAGCGGGGAATGGCCGTCTGTCCGCACACTCACGAGGAATTTGCCGCTAAGCTTCATGTCGATGATTTAAAACAAGTCACCAAAGACTTGGGGTTTGACTTTACTCTAAAGGACGGAAGCAGTCATTTGGATCTGAGCCCCGAAGGAAAGAGATCCGCATTGGCAAAAGCACATTTTGAAGTAAGAAAAAATTCCGGATCCTTCTTCGGATAAAAAACATCACCATGGCAAAATTACCTACCTCAGTAGAAAGCATTATCGATCAATTTGGACCGCACAAGAGCTACACTCCCAAGGAAGGTTTCCAAGGAGTACATGAGCCTGACAAGCTGGTTAAGACACATTGTTGTTTCTGCGGAATGCAATGTGGAATTCAACTAAAAGTCAAAGATAATACAGTAGTGGGCTTTGAACCCTGGATGGAATTTCCCTTCAACGAAGGAAGACTATGTCCCAAGGGAGTTCAGCGCTATCTTCAAAATAATCACCCGGATCGGCTGATGTATCCACTCAAACGTGTGGAGGGCAAAGGCTTTGAGCGGACTTCATGGGAGAAATCCATGAGCAAAACGGTCAGCGAAATTCAGCGAATTCAGAATACTTATGGCAAGGATGCATTTGCTATGCTTTCGGGAGTTTCCTTGACCAATGAAAAAAGCTACATGATCGGTAAGTTTGCTCGAGTAGCACTCAAGACCAAAAATTTGGATTACAATGGACGTCTTTGCATGGTCAGTGCAGGTGCTGGTAACAAAAAAGCATTCGGTCTGGATAGAATTTCTAATTCCTGGGAGGATCTAAAGCATGCTGAAGTGATCATCATTGCAGGAGCAAATGTGTCGGAAACATTTCCTACGCTGACGCACTACATCTGGCAGGCAAGAGACAATGGCGCAAAACTGATCGTAATCGATCCACGTGTCACCCCGATTGCCCGTACCGCTGACCTTCACCTGCCGATCAAGCCGGGAGGTGATTCTGCATTATTTGGCGCGATGCTCAAGATCTTGGTGGACAATGACTGGCTTGACCATGACTTTATTGACAATTACACCTCTGGATTCCAAGAAAGCATCGATGCGGTAAAGGACTATGATTTGGATTGGGCAGAAGAAAAAACCGGAATTCCCGCTGCAAAAATCCAACAGGCAGCCGAATTGTGGGGTAAAGCTAAGACAAGTTTTCTTCTTCACGCCCGTGGCATCGAACATCATTCTAAAGGGGTGGATAATGTCCTGAGCTGTATCAATTTGGTATTGGCTACTGGTAGAATCGGAAGGCCTTACTGCGGCTACGGTACGATCACAGGGCAGGGAAATGGTCAGGGAGGCAGGGAACATGGTCATAAATGCGATCAGCTTCCAGGTAATCGTGACATCACCAACCCCGAACATCGAAAATACATTGCGGGGGTCTGGGGAATCGATGAAAAAGACATGCCCGGAAAGGGACTTTCTGCTTACGAAATCATAGAGGCAATCCACAAAGGCGAGATCAAAGGTTTGATCACGATCTGTTTTAACCCCTTGGTTTCCTTGCCAAACAACAACTTTGTCCGGGAAGCACTGGAGAAGCTGGAATACTTCGTAGTTATCGACTTTTTTCTCAATGAAACCGCAAGGCATGCTGATGTAATTTTCCCGGGATCTCTTCACGAAGAGGAGGAAGGAACCGTCACCACTGCGGAAGGAAGGGTAGTCAAAATCAATGAGGCGGTCACTCCTCCCGGCGAAGCACACCGAGACTCTGAAATCATCATCGAGCTAGCACAGCGATTAGGGGCTGGCGATAAATTTGCCTATCAAAAGGCAGAGGATATTTTTAATGAATTGCGGGTAGCGTCAAAAGGTGGGACGGCCGATTATTTTGGGATTACCTATGAAAAAATAGAAAAAAATATGGGGGTTTTCTGGCCATGTCCATCCGAAGACCATCCGGGAACTCCGCGGCTTTGGGAAGACAAAAAATTCAGAACCCCTGACGAGAAAGCCCATTTCAATCCTGTGCCATATCGAGACCCTTCTGAAGTAGTGGATAAGGAATATCCCGTGGTAATGACCACAGGCCGAGTTGTCTCACAATACCTCAGTGGTACGCAGACAAGAAGAATTGGCAAACTGGTCGATCAGTATCCTGAGCCTCAGCTGGAAATCCACCCTAAATTAGCTTACCACTATGGGATCAAGAATGGAGATCAAGTCATCGTGAAAACACGACGCGGTGAAGCAACATTTCCTGCACAGCTAGTGGAGACTATTCGAGAGGATACAGTTTTCATTCCTTACCACTGGGGAGGGCTCCAATCTGCGAATCAATTAACCATTGGGACCTTGGACCCTATCAGCAAAATACCTGAATTCAAAGTCTGTGCTTGTCAGCTAATCCCGACAGGCAAAATGGCCTCGGTCAAAATCAAAGAAACAGCCTATCAAAGTTTTTAACCTAACAACCCTTTATCATGCAAAACCCTCAATATAATCAGCAAATGGAGTTTTTCGTTGACATGCAGCGCTGCATTGGCTGTCATGCATGTGAGATGGCTTGTGCTGAGTGTGAAACAAATGGACAGGAAAGTATGATCCATATTCACTATGTGGAGCGCGCCGTGTCTGTGCAGACTACGGTACAGGTCTGTATGCATTGTGAGGACCCAGTCTGTGCCAATGTTTGCCCTGCAGATGCCATCACCAAGGATGATTTTGGGGTGGTACATACAGCCAATACATCCCGCTGCATCGGTTGCTCCAACTGTGTACTGGCCTGTCCATTTGGTGTACCAAAGAAAGAGGAGAAAGCCGAGTTGATGATGAAATGCAACATGTGCTATGACCGAACCAGTGCAGGTAAAAAACCAATGTGTGCGACAGTTTGTCCAAGTCAGGCCCTGTTTTATGGTACCCGTGAGGAGATCGAAAAGCTACGTCCGAATAGCACTCCGGTCAATAAATTCTTCTTTGGTGAGGAAGAGGTCAATACTAAAGTAAACATCATGATGCCCAAAGGCAGTACTGCCTTACATATTCATCCTTAAACATTCCCTAGCATTATGTCCAAAGATCCCAACTCCGAAATCCCAAAATGGAAACAGGATTTTCCTATTGAGCAAAAAGAAGCGACTCACGTTTCCCGTCGGGAGTTTGCCAAGTTTCTTACCTTATTTTCTGGGGCTTTGGCTATCGGTAACACAGCCATTGTGGTCAAATCTTTCGCTTTTCCCGAAAAACCTTTGGAAGGAATCCATCCCATCTGTATGGAATCAGAGGTGGCTGAGGGGGAATCGTTTCAGTTTGAAATCCAAGGTTCAAAAACCATTCCTTACCTCCTGATTAACCTTGGTAATGGGGAGTGGAGAGCCTTTGAACAAAAGTGTACCCACCTCTCATGCGCAGTCAAATACCGTCATGATCTTGGACAGATAGAGTGTCCTTGTCACAAAGGGTATTTCAATCCCCGCACCGGTGACGTGATTCAGGGGCCCCCTCCTCGACCCTTGCCTCAACTTGAGGTGGTCATTCAAGAGGGTCAGATATTTGTCAAAGCCCAAAACGCCTAAACCTAGAGAAACATGAGTGATTTTAGAGAATCCCAAAACGAAGCCCATCCCAATAAGACAAATACTCTGATTACAGGAATCATCATGTTATTGATTCTTTTTGTCTTGATTCAGATTTGGTTTCTTTTCGGCGCACTGAACAATGCGCTTCAGGAAAACCTGAATTTTGCCATTACTACAGCCATCGGATCAATTGTGTTTGCCCTAGCCTCATTCTGGCTCTTGAGGTACTTGCCTGAGCCTATCAAGCGAAAAAAGAAAAAGTAAAACCCCAATTCAAACTATATGAGTGAGCCCATCCCAGCAGGTGCGCATCGGATCTTATTCCTCAACACACTTGCCTTCACCCTTTGTTTTGCTGCATGGACATTCAACGGGGTCATGGTGACCTATTTAGTTGATAACGGGATTTTTGACTGGAGTCAGGTAGAGGTAGGTTGGCTTTTTGGTATTCCCATCCTCACAGGTTCTATCATGCGATTGCCTATTGGTATTTTGACGGATAAATATGGTGGGAAATGGGTTTTTGTAGGGTTACTTTTCTTTACCTCCATACCGATGTTTTTGCTCAGTTGGACTGACTCTTTCACTTGGTATGCCTTGATGAGCTTTGGATTCGGGCTTGCAGGTGCCGGATTTGCAGTTGGAATCGGCTATACTTCGGTGTGGTATCCCAAACATTGGCAGGGTCGTGCTTTGGGGATTTTCGGAGCAGGAAATGCCGGTGCAGCTATAACGACTTTGCTTGCACCTACTTTGCTCAACTCATTCACTGAAAACGGCCAAAATCTCGAAGCATGGAAAATCCTTCCAATGATCTATGCTGCTGTTTTGGTGGGAATGGCTTTATTGTTTGCTCTTTTGGCAAAAAATAAAAAACCTGCCGTATCCACCCGAACGATGGCTCAAACGCTAAAGCCACTAGGAAATATTCGAGTTTGGAGATTTGGGCTGTATTATTTTCTGGTTTTTGGATGTTTTGTCGCTTTCTCTCAATGGCTGGTTCCGTATTTCACCAATGTGTATGGTACCAGTTTGGTCATCGCAGGACTATTCGCTTCCCTGTTTAGTCTTCCTTCAGGGGTGATCCGTGCCTTGGGCGGCTGGATGAGCGATAAGTTTGGAGCTAGGAAGGTAATGTTTGGGGTGTTCAAGTGGTCGATCGCTATCAGTGCACTACTCATGATTCCCAAAATGGAGATTTTCTCACCGGGAAAAGGAATCAATGCCATCCAAAAAGGAATTGTAAAAGAAGTCAGGGAGACAGAACTAATTATGGAAAATGGCAAGTCCTATTCCTTTTCTCCAAAAACTACTGCCCAAGAAGTGCCCTTAGGCAAAGCTCCCGTTTTGCCTCAAAAGTCTTCTTGGCAGGACCCGGTGGTGCAGTCTGGCGATGCTGTGGGAAAAAAACAGCTTCTCGTTAAAGGTGTCACGCGAATCAATTTTGAGGCGAATATGTGGGTCTTTGCCGTATTGACACTTGTTATTGGAATCGTGTGGGGAATTGGGAAAGCCTCTGTTTACAAGTTTATCCCTGATTATTTTCCTAATGAAGTCGGCGTGGTTGGAGGAATGGTAGGCGTAATCGGTGGATTGGGAGGGTTTTTCTGTCCCATTCTCTTTGGGTACCTCCTGGAAGGAACAGGGCTTTGGACAAGTAGTTGGATGTTGATGCTTGGGCTTTCTATTCTTTGCTTGGTTTGGATGTCAGGCGTAATTAAAAAAGTGCTTCAATCTAAGGCTCCTGAAATTGCGGATAAAATTGATCACCATTAATCCATGGGAAAAACCTTGGGAATGCCTGTTTTTTTCCTTGCTGGAGGTAAAAGCTCCAGAATGGGAAAGGATAAAGGACTGGTTCTTTTGAATGGAAAACCATTGATATCCTATTTGATTGAAACCATCGAAAGTTTAGACCTGCCAGTTGCCATCATCTCCAATGAGCCGATTTATGAATCATTTGGGTACCCGGTTTTTCCGGATTTAGTGAAAGAAAAAGGTCCCTTAGGAGGGATTTTTACTGCTTTGAGCAACACGGAGTCAGATCACTGTCTGATACTTAGCTGTGATTCTCCCTTTACGGGAAAGGATGTTATTCAAAAACTTATTTCAGAAGCTTTCCCTGATCAAATAACCCTAGGTCAACTTTCCGGAAAATTGCTCCCATTTCCTGGAGTTTATCCTCGTTCATTGAAACAAAAATTGAAACAAAATCTGGACGCTAATCACTTAAAGCTCCGGAGTTTTATCCTCGAAGAATCCTTCCGGCTGATTTCTTGGGACGAAGGGAGTCAGAACCCCGAAAGGGAGTTTGCGAACCTCAATACTCCGGAAGATCTACGTTTCTGGGAAGAAAAAATCATTGAACAATAACCCAATATAACCTTAGCAATATGAACATCGAAATGAAGTATTGGAAAAAGCTTTCTCCTGAAGATCGGCTTCAGCGGGTTCATCAGGCGTTGAAAGACAATGTAGATTTTTCCAAAGATGCAAATCTTGGCTATCCAGCCTCCCGATTGGATGAGAAGGTTTTTTCCAATGAGCCACTTTTCCTTAGGGAAATGCCTGTGCTCAGTACCTACATCGCCAATCCCAATCACATCGGTTGTCATACTTATGGTACTTCAGAATTTTCGTTCCGAGGGACTCAAGATATCGAGCGAGAAGTTCTGAATATGATTGCCGTGGATCTCTTCAAAATCAAGGAGGGAGAATACGACGGATACATTTCCCCGGGAGGTACCGAGGCCAATGCTCAGGCGATTTGGATTTATCGGAATGAATTCATGAAAAAGTACGGCGCTAAGCTGGATGAAATCGTCATTGTGGCATCGGAAGACACACATTATTCTATCCCCAAAGCAGCTAATCTGCTTATGTTGGATTGGGAAAAAATTCCGGTCCATCCCCAAACTCGGGAATTGAAGTTTGAAGCGATCAGTTCCTCGATAAGAAGCTGTCTGGAGCAGGGTAAAAAATACTTTATTGTCATCGCAAATATGGGAACCACCATGTTTGGCTCGGTGGATGATCCGAAGGTTTTCACCGAAATATTGAAAGAATTTCACTTGCCTTTCCGACTCCATATCGATGGTGCTTATGGTGGTTTTGTTTATCCTTTTGGAAATTTCGAAAACCAAATCAACTTCACCAATCCAGATATTTCTTCCCTGACCATCGATGCGCACAAGATGCTTCAGGCACCTTATGGTACGGGAATTTTTGTTTGCCGAAAAGGCCTGATTGAGCATGTGATCACCTCCGAGGCAAAGTATGTGGAGGGGATGGACCTGACACTTTGCGGAAGTCGCTCCGGAGCCAATGCTGTGGCAGTTTGGGTGATTTTGACCACCTATGGGCCTCATAAATGGTTTGAAAAAATCTCGGTAATCAAGATGCGAACCAACTGGCTTTGTAATCAGTTGGATCAATTGGAAATACCTTATTTCCGGGAACCGGAAATGAACATCGTCACCATTCGAGCAGAGGCGATCTCAAAAAAATTGGCTCATAAATACAACTTGGTTCCCAAGAGTCATTATGAAACCAATGAATGGTACAAAATCGTCCTGATGGATCACGTGGAAGTAGAGCACCTCAAGAATTTTATCCAAGATTTGATATCTCCCAAAAGTCTAACTCCGAATTAAATGGTCAACATTACCCGTAAAAGTAATACGCTCCGCAAAGCTGTCGCTCAAGCAATTGTTAAAGTCAGTAAGGCGGAAACCATACAAGCAATCTGCAACCGCACTGTTCCAAAGGGTGATGTCTTGGAATGCGCACGAGTGGCGGGACTTTTTGCCGCCAAGCGAACAGCCGATATGATCCCGGATTGTCATCCCCTGCCTATTGAATTTACCGCGATTTCTTATGAGGTAGCAGAGATGCAAGTGAAAATTTTTGCTGAAATCCATACGATTTACAAAACCGGAGTAGAGGTCGAAGCCATGCATGCTGCATCAGTGGTGGCACTTACCATGTATGATATGCTTAAACCTATCGATAAGGGGGTGAGTATAGAGCAAATCAAGTTGGTAGAGAAAAAGGGCGGGAAGTCCGACCGCAAACATGACCTTGATCAAAAGTTAAAGGCTGCTGTGATTGTTTGCTCTGATTCTATTTCCGCTGGGAAAAAAGAAGATCGGGCAGGAAAGGTCATTAAAGAAAAGTTGGAAAAAATGGGGATAGAGGTACCTGTTTATATCATAATTCCAGACGAAAAAGAAGAGATAAAGGGAACCTGCCTCAAGTATGTAAATGAAAAGATGGATTTGGTCATCTTCACTGGAGGGACGGGACTTTCTCCAAGAGATGTGACTCCAGAGGCATTGGGAGAAATCCTCGAACGAAGAATTCCTGGAATCGAGGAGGCAATCCGAAACTACGGTCAGCAGCGTACCCCCTATTCGATGCTTTCTCGATCAATAGCAGGTCTGATTAGCGATACAGTCGTATTAGGCTTGCCCGGCTCAACTAACGGTGCATCCGAATCCGTGGATGCAGTTTTTCCTGCTTTGCTTCACGTATTCAAAGTCATGGAAGGTGCTAGACATGATTAGTGTCAAATGCCTTATGAAAATTTGAGGTTGCCAATGGTCTTCTTTTTTCGAATCTTCCAAATGACTATTCCGGCCATCAATCCAAAATGAATCAGTATCAGATAGCCATTGGCCACACCAAAGGCTTTGCGAAGTTCATATTCTTCAAGTAAGCTGAATAGTATTCTGCCAACTAAACTGACTTGAAACAGCGTCCATGTCACCCATAGAATCGGGTGGTAAGGTGTCTCTCGGATACCAAAGATGGTCGGAAAAATGATCGGGGCATGCGCCCAAATCATGGAAAAAGTAAAGCCTAAAAAGAAGGTATGGAGTATTAAATCGTAAAATAAGGGGTGATTTTCCATCCCCAAAAGAATTAGCCCCTGAATCCCCAGCCAGATATAACCTACTCGGAGTCCGATCCCGATGTAGCGGAATTGATCTGATTTACGCGCAGCAACTTTTGCCATATCAAAAACTAATAGCCAAATCGCAATCAGGAAAGATGCTAGGCCCATCAGCTCATTTCCCCATGTATGGAAAGGAACGATCAAGCCACAGGCGAAAAGTATAAGAATCAACTTCAAAGCTAATTTTGACCATGCAGGAAAGGGCAAAAACTGACTGAGTTCAAGTCGCTCTCCGACAATGGTAAATAAAAGAAATCCGATCCACCAAGTGCTGCCTGCTGCGATAAGACCAGTTTGAAAGGCTAAGAGATTACCAATAAACCAGGAAGCGACCCCAGCATAAAGTAGTGCTGTGTGAAATTCAGGATGCTTAAGGGTCTGCAAGTGCATAATGATGCCAAGACCAAGAGATCCCGCCATCAGTAAAATCAAACCCAAATCTGTATATCCTAGAAGAAAAGGAACAAGGGAGGTGCCAGTGAGGAAAGGAATAAGAAGCCAAGTTTTCTTTTTCATTACCATCGCCCGCTCTAGGGAGATTAGCGTACCTAAAAAACTCCCGACCATCAAAAGCCCGTGATTCGTTCCTGCCGAAGCTATTGGAATCAGAGTGCTGCCCAATCTTATCCATCCCCCTGAGATACCTAGTACCAATCCCAGAAGTACAAGAGGAAGGAGTTGCACGGCTTTTGGTGGAATTAAAACCATTTCTTTCAGGATTAATTTAAAGGGGATTTAAACTCCTGGGCAATTACTTCTGGAAACAGGATGTTAGACTCTAAGTGGATGTGTTTCTGCAAGCTTATGTCAAATTCCTGAAGCATGGCAAAGGCAACTTTATACGTATTGCATGCATAGGCAGGAGGTGTATAATCATCTGATAGTTTTCTGATTTCCTCCAGACAAAGACCTTCCACTTCGTGCTCGGCCATGAGTTGAAAGATTAATTCGGTGATTTTTCTATAGGAAAGGCTGAACAGCAGGTCTTTTCTAACTGGATTTGAAGAGATTTTCTTAATGAATGGAAAAATAATCAGCTCCTCCTGTTTTAAATGCCTTTGTAAGTCCTCCATAGAATCTTCAAACAAGGCTTTGATTTTTTTCAGGTTAGGCTCGTGGGCACTATGAACCTTCACTACTCTTTGCAGAAATTCCGTAATTATCGGGATCCTGTCCCGAATCAATGAATGGTGCTTAGTCTCTATGTAGTCAGTCAAAATTGACAAGGGCCAACTTTTGAAATCGAAGTTTTCCTCAGAAGTGGAGGTCATCGATTCCAGGAGTTTTTCAATCAGTTGAACCGAATCTACTTTTTTTGTGATGCAGGCTTCCAATACGGTTTGATTGCCGGTGCAGCAAACATCAATTCCAAATGCTTGAAGTACCAGAGCGGCCCGGTAACCATTCGAAACGATTTCATTAATGGTAAGTTGATTGATATTTTTCATAATCAAATAGAATATGTACCCCGTTGGGTCTAATGAGGGTTAATCCCCTGCTTCAGTCAAAAGTACATTAAAAATAATAAAAGATAAAATTATCCTTTATTATTTTTCCACGTTGTGAAACTTCTGGAAGTTTCATACAGTTGCAGCTCGATCAGTTCAATAGTGGTAGGTAAGAGGGCAGTTATTCTAATCGCCACCCATTCAATCATTCTTTCGGAGGTAGGTTCGGATTCCATCCAGGTGGTTTTTCCGGTATATGCGGAAAATATCCTTCTGTTTTCAGGGTTTTCTTTGAGGATCAAAGCATGGTCTAATGGATCCAAAACCGATAATTGGAGGATACTTTTAAGTGTTTTGAAATCCAAGATCATGTCTGTGTCAGGATTGATGGGCCCTCTAAAAGTTGCTGCCAGTTTATAAGTGTGACCATGGATCCCGCTACAGGAACCCTGATAATTGCTCAAGCGGTGGGCAGCCTCAAATTCTATTTTTTTGGTAAGGGAAATCATGAACACATTCGTTTTTATTGAAAATCAGAAGTGCTTCATAGATTTGAAGCAGGTTTCTTTCTTTCAGGATGGTAGTTGAATAAATTCCCCGTTTCACACTTAATTCCAAAATCTGAAGCCTGTCTCGGATTTCCTGTAATGAGCCAAATTCAGGTTTGGATTTTTTCATGAAATATTCAAATAAGGATTCTTTCCAAAAGTCAATGATGGAAGGTTGGCCAGAAATATCGGGGGAGTATATTTTTCTGGTATCTAAGAGATATGAATTAGCGGATTCTTTTCTATGCTCCAAAGCAAGTGCAGCGGCAGCATTTTTTGCAAAAACCAGGGCTTCAATGATAGAATTGGATGCAAGGCGATTGCATCCATGGAGACCTGTGCGGGCCACTTCACCTACTGCATACATTCGTGGTAGGGAGGTTTTTCCAGTCCGGTCAGTACTTATTCCACCGCAGTGATAATGTGCTGCCGGTAGTATCGGAAGGAGATCTTTTTCAGGATCAAGATTGGCTCGCTGACAAAGGGAATAAACCTGTGGAAAAGATCTTATCATAGTGCCTTTTGGGAAGTGCCGACAATCTAAATAAACATTGCTGTTTGGGTCTTTAGCAATCTCGCGCCAAATTGCCTCGCAGACTAAGTCACGGGTTGATAGTTCCCCTTTTGAAAGGGAATCGAAAAGAAACCTACTTCCTTTCTCATTAATAATATAAGCACCTGCTCCTCTCAGAGCTTCAGTAAGTAAATTGGAATGGTCTGTACTGCCAATATTCAAAACAGTAGGATGAAACTGAATCCATGGCAGGTCTCCTGTTTTAACCCCGGCCCGTAGGGCAATTGCCAGCCCATCTCCGGTTGAATTTTGGGCATTGGTGGATCTGGGAAAAATTGAACTTAATCCACCTGTGGCCAAAATAACAGTCTGACTTGGGATCGTCATTTCCTGTGATAGGTTTTCGTGCAAAACTATTATCCCCTTGCATTCTCCTTCCTCGATCCATAAATCCCGCACTACAATATCTTCTATCAACTGGATATTTGAATAATTATTAAGCTTTGAGGTTACCACCTGATGAATTAATTTGCCACTTTGGTCACCGTGATGAACTATCCGGGAGAAGCTATGACCACCCTCAAGACCTAAATTGAGTCGGCCGTCTTCAAACCTGTCCCAAGAAACACCCCACGAACTTAAATCTTGGATTACTTCCGGTGCCCTTGTTACTACTTCCCTTACAATTTTAGGATCGTTCAGGAAATGCCCTGCCTCTAATGTATCGTGGTAATGTGAGTCAAAACTATCTAGAGTGGATTGTACAGCCGCTAGGCCTCCTTGGGCAAAAAAAGTGGCACTACTTGATCCATCACTTTTGTCGATTAAAGTAATCTGGATGTCAGGGCGGAGTTCAGCTAAGTATATTGCCGATGCCATACCGGCAATTCCTTTTCCCACAATTAAAATTTCACTAGTCATTTTTAAGAGAATTGTAGCATTTTCCGGATTGGTATCAATGCTAAACTTTGAATCATTGGATCCAGAATGATTTCGTTACTTTCCGATTGCAAACAATCCATAACCTTTTGTATGGTGTTGACCTTCATAAAGGCACATTCGCTGCAGGCACACGTATTGTCTTCTTCTGTTGGGATGGGTATCAGGTGTTTGTCAGGTGAAAATTCCTTGATTTGATGGAGTATGCCTGCTTCAGTACCTATTAGAAAAGTATCAGCCGGAGATTCGACGACATAGTTGATCAGGGCAGTAGTGGAGCCGATGAAATGCGCAATTTTCAGGATTTCGGATTTGGATTCAGGATGGGCGAGGATTTTTGCCGATGGATAGGATCGCACCAATTCTATCAATTTTTGGACAGAAAAAGCTTCATGTACCACACAAGCTCCTTCCCAAAGTACCATTTCCCGGCCGGTCTCCTTTATCAGGTACTCACCAAGGTTTCTGTCTGGAGCAAAAATGATTTTTTTGTCCCTGGGTATGGAATTGATGATTTTCAATGCATTGGAAGAAGTGCAGATGTAGTCACTGAGGGCTTTGATCTCTGCACTACAGTTGATGTAGGAAACCAAGGCATGTTCTGGATATTTTCTTTTCCAGCTGATAAATTCTGTCAAAGAACAGGAATCAGCCAATGAACAACCTGCTTCCAGATCCGGGATTAGAACCTTGCAGGCGGGATTGAGGATCTTGGCTGTTTCGGCCATAAAATGTACCCCGCAAAAAACCAGAATTTCCGCATTGGATTCGGAGGCTTTTCGGGAGAGCTCCAGACTGTCACCCACATAATCTGCTATCTGTTGTATTTCAGGTCTTTGGTAGTAATGGGCCAGAATCATAGCATTTTTTTGTGCTTTTAGATTTATTAGTTGGGACTGCAGGGGACTGAGATCCATGGTGAAGGTTGGTTAGTGGAAGGATTTGAATATGCCTGTTTTTTTTGCCGGGAAAGACTCCCTTTCAAAAGAAGGTAAACCGGGATACAAAAAGAGCGTGGGGATTTTGACATTCCACAGTCATTCCGTTTCGGTGAAGCGACATGATAGAAAAGCTTTATTGATGTAGGATAATTTTTCATTTTCGGTATGAAAAGTTTTTGATATGGAGGACAAATATATCCTTTATTAGGCGTGCCACGAAATTGAATTGACGATTTAAAAGGCTGAAACAGGATGATTTAGATCAGGTCAAACATTGAGATAAATCACATTGAAAAAAAGGATAAAATAATCTTTTATTACCTAAAATTACATTGTCTTTTGTCTCTAACCATCGATGTCTATGGATCAGTATGTAATCAAACGCAATGGAGAATATGCTCCATTTATCCCATTTAAAATCGAAGATGCCTTGAAAAAAGGCTTTCAAAGTGTCCAGACAGAATACGATTCCGGAGTTTTCAAAGCCGTGATCCAAAAGGTGGAGACCAAAACAACCTGGGCGGTGGAGGAGATTCAGGATTTGATTGAAAAAGAACTTTACCGGGGCGGGCATTTTGAGGTCATGCGCTCATTTATGCTGTATCGGCATACCCGAAAGCTTCAGCGGGAGCATGTAGCCGGACTCAATGAGGATACCACTTATGTTGATAGCACCCAGACTATAGAGGAATACATCAGTCAATCTGACTGGAGAATCAACGCAAACGCAAATACGTCATATTCAAACGCTGGCCTCGTCAACAATGTGGCAGGTAAAATCATCGCCAACTACTGGCTGGACAAAGTGTACAGCAAAGAAGAGGGGCATGCCCACCGGAACGGCGATATTCATATTCACGATTTAGACTGCCTGACTGGCTATTGTGCGGGATGGAGTCTGAGAGGCCTGCTCAATGAAGGCTTCAACGGTGTGCGTGGCCGGGTAGAAAGCCGCCCTCCGGCGCATTTCAGGGAAGCTTTGGGTCAAATGGCCAACTTCCTCGGGATTCTTCAGAGTGAATGGGCTGGTGCTCAAGCCTTCAGCTCCTTTGATACGTATCTGGCGCCATATGTATTTAAGGATTCCCTTTCCTACCAAGAAATTGAAAAAGCGATCCGTTCTTTTATTTATAATCTGAATGTTCCTGCCCGATGGGGTCAGTCTCCATTTACCAATGTGACGATAGATTGGGTGGTGCCGGATGACCTTAAAGATCAAATACCAACCAAAAACGACCTGCATCTTTTTAGGGGTATCGATTCGGATTTGCTGATGGAAAAGGCTGAAAAGCGAGGTGTGAACTCTTTAGAAGAATTAACCTATAAGCACTTTCAGCCTGAAATGAACCTGATCAACAAGGCTTATTACACGATCATGACCGAGGGAGATGCCAACGGGCAGCCCTTTACTTTTCCCATTCCCACTGTTAACATCACCGAGGATTTTGACTGGTATGGACCCAACACAGACTTGCTTTTTGAAAATACTGCCAAAATCGGCTCGTCCTATTTCCAAAACTTTATCGGCAGTCAGTACACGTTTGATGAGAATGGCCAAAAGATCGAAAACCCGAATGCCTACAAGCCCAATGCCGTTCGGTCGATGTGTTGTCGGCTTCAGTTGGATCTCAGAGAATTGCTCAAAAGAGGTAATGGCCTCTTCGGTAGTGCCGAAATGACCGGAAGTATTGGAGTGGTCACGATCAATATGGCGAGGTTGGGATATCTTTTTGCAGGAAATAAAACCGGGCTTTACGAGCGGCTCGATTATTTAATGAGGATTGCAAAATCTACATTGGAAGAGAAGCGGGTTTTTATCCAGGAAATGTATGACCGTGGACTTTATCCCTACACCAAGCGCTATCTGAAGCATTTCCGCAATCATTTCTCCACCATTGGGGTCAACGGGCTCAATGAGATGGTTCTGAATTTTACACATGGAGAGGAGGATATAACTGGGTATTTTGGTCAAGATCTGACCTCCGAACTCCTTGAACACATCCGCGGGAGGATGAAAGAGTTTCAGGGAGAAACAGGGAATCTCTACAACCTTGAAGCGACCCCAGCCGAGGGAACTACCTATCGGTTTGCCAAGGAAGATAAAAAGCGCTTCCCTGATATCATCCAGGCAGGGATGGGAGAAAATATCTATTACACTAATAGCTCCCAGATTCCGGTGGACTACACTGATGATCCCTTTGAGGCACTGATGCTGCAGGATGAACTCCAGACCAAATACACCGGAGGCACAGTCTTGCATTTGTACATGAGGGAAAAAATATCCTCTCCGGAAGCCTGTCGTCGATTGGTCAAGAAAGTCCTGTCCAACTTCAAGCTACCCTACATCACTGTGACGCCGGTATTCAGCATATGTCCAGTGCATGGCTACCTGAATGGAGAACATGAATATTGTACTAAATGCGATGAAGCTCTTTTAATTGACTTAAACCAAAACCCAATTCACAATGCAGAAAACAATTGAACAAATCGAAACCAAAAGCTTACTTCAACTCCACGAAGAGAAGCGAACCAAATGTCTGGTCTATACCCGCGTAATGGGTTACCACCGACCTGTAGAAAGTTTTAACATAGGCAAAAAAGGTGAACACAAGCAGCGCACCCACTTCGCAGAGTAGTCTGGAAAAGGGGAGACCTGTGTTTAGCATCTCCCCTTTTACTTTGCTTGATTTCCCGGATCGTACGGCCTGCATCCTATGGTTTGCCGGCTGCAACATGCGCTGCGGCTATTGCTACAATCCGGAGATTGTCCTCGGAAAGGGTAAGTTGGGTTGGAATCCTGTCCGGGACTTTTTGCTTTCCCGGAGGAACCTGCTGGATGGGGTGGTATTTAGCGGCGGAGAATGTACAATTCATTCCCAACTAATCCCTTTTGCAAGGGAAGTGAAAGCCATGGGGTTTGAAGTTAAAATTGACACTAATGGCAGTCGACCCGAGGTGCTCCGCCAGTTGTTGGAAGAGAGATTGGTAGACTATATAGCATTGGATTTTAAGTCTATGGCTGATAATTACTGGAAAATTACCCGGTCAAATTTGTTTTTGGCTTTCGAAAAATCTCTAGAAATTCTCCTTGTTTCGTCTGTTCGATTTGAAGTTCGGACTACGGTACATGCAGCACTTTTATCCCATCAGGACTTAGATAAAATGGGAATTTGGCTCAGGGATAAGGGATATACCGGTAATTACTTCTTGCAGCACTTCAAGGGAGATAAAAAGACCCTAGGAGGAATGAGAGAATGTCGAAAAGCTGATTACGAAATAGAATCATCAGTTTGGAGAAATTAAAGTTGATTACCCCTTCGGCGTCCATTGATATAAGAATCAGCCTTTGACTGAGACGATTTCCCTGCGGTGTGCATACAATCAGAACTGTTTTTTTTGAAAGTGTATTTCGTTAAAATATTCCATGGTCTATCATTTGTTTAAGCATATACTTTCCTAATTAACAGATAGAATTATGTCTTACTATCAGTCCAAAGTCTTGAAATATAAAGGCTTGGCTTCTCTGAGAACCAAAGTAGAAGTAGGCGTAAAAGAAGAGGGTTTTGGTATTCTTACCGAAATCGATATTCAAGCGACTATGAAAAAAGCTGGATAAAGATTATCCGGAATATCTGATTTTGGGAGCTTGCAACCCTGTTTTTGCGGACAAGGTGCTCACTGCCGAACCGCAGATTGGGACACTTTTACTCTGTAATGTGACCATCTGAGGACTTGGAGATCAGAATACGAAGTGTCTAACCGAGGTCTTGAAGCTGGAAGAAAGAAATCCTGGGATTCCTCCTTTGGTCTTTGGGTTCATGGATAGTGGTTTTGATGGTTTTTCTTTTCTCATATATACTTTTCCTATTTCTTTGCCAGATCAAGAAAACTTATAGGATTTGAAATTCAATCACAAGCGTAAACTTATCGGATATTCCAATTTACTTGATCACCCGATCCGCGTAAGTCCGTTTTTATTTAGTAGAGATTTTTTGCTTTGGGCATTGTTGGGATTAGTAGGTGGAGGTATTGCCGGGCTTTATTGGATCACACTGGAATCCATGATTCACCTGTTGGAGGGAATTGGTGGCTGGATGATCGTACCGCTGATGACTTCTGCGGGGCTATTGGCAGGGTTAGTTATTCATTGGATTGGAGATCCTGGTGAAATCCATCTGATGGTCAATAACATCCGATTCAACAAGGGGAAACTCAATCCCAAAAACAATCCATCGATGATTATTTCCTCGCTGATCTGTGTAGCAGCTGGAGGAAGTCTTGGACCTGAAGCTCCTTTGGTTCAAGTAACGGGATCCACGGGAACCTGGCTTGGAAAAATTTTTAGGCTGAAAGGGGAAAAGCTGCGAACTTATAGTATTGCAGGTATGGCCGCGGGTTTCACTGCACTTTTTGGTGCACCCTTGGGAGGAAGTCTTTTTGCAGTAGAGATTTTGCATCATAAGCATATGCTTGAATATTACCGGGCAGTGATTCCTGCTTTAGTATCCAGTTGTTTCAGCTATATAGTTTTTGCCTTTGTTATTCATTTGGGTTTGGGCCCAATTTGGAACTTTCCCACTTATAGTTATGAGGGAATTTTTGACTTCGGATATGCCTTTGGGATTGCCATTCTTGCAGCAGCCGTAGCATGGATTTTCATTTTTTCCACTAAGGGTTGTAAGAAGGCTTTTGATCTAATTTCCTTGCCAATCTATTTCAAAACCACATTGGGTGGCTTTATTCTAGGGTGGATTGGCTACGGTTTTCCCATCACCCGATATTTTGGTCACCACGAAATCAATGAATTGATCGGTCTGGATCTCAATTGGTCGGGATTATTATTGATTTTAGGGATGAAAATTTTGGCAATATCCGTCACGGTAACATCTGGTTGGAGAGGTGGATTTATCATTCCTTTGTTTTTTGTAGGTACTTGTTTGGGATTGGTGCTCTGCGAGTTTTTCCCTACGCTAAATCCTACGCTCACTTGGGTGAGTTGCATGGCGGCGATCAATGCCTGTGTCACACGAACGCCGGTCAGTACGACGATTTTATTAAGCGTGCTTACAGGGTTTGGATATTTTGTTCCCATTTTGATCGCCAGCCTTACCGGATATTTTCTTGCGCCAAAGATTCCATTCATTTATTCTCAACTGAAAAAAATAGAAGAATAACTGGTGGGGCCTGAACTCATTTGCATTTTACTACTGTTTCAGGATTTCAATTTATCAAACTGATCACTTTGAAAAAGCGCATTAAACGGGCGGTACGGATTTCCCAATATATTTTTTACAAAGAGACGCTGATTGATTTTCGCGAACAGTTTTGGTCCTTTGTGGGAGCTTTTGTTGGAATAGGCACTATTGCATTTTATCAAACTTACTTCTTAAGTAGGGAGGAAAACGTCTTTTTGATTGGGTCGTTTGGTGCATCCTCGGTGTTGGTTTATGGTGCGATTCAGAGTCCGCTTTCCCAACCGAGAAATTTGGTTGGAGGACACGTGATTTCAGCTTTAGCAGGAGTGCCGATGTACAAAGTCTTCCCTGATATTCTTTGGTTGGCGGCTCCATTGGCCGTTTCTTTCTCCATTATTTTGATGCAAATCACCAAAACTCTTCATCCTCCAGGAGGAGCAACGGCCCTGATAGCGGTGATTGGGACAGAGAAAATTAAAGTAATGGGATTTTGGTACTTTCTTTCACCCGTTCTTACCGGTTGCTTGATATTGCTAGTGGTTGCTTTGGTATTTAATAATATGACCAAAAACAGGGTTTATCCCTCCAATTCAAGATTTACACGGTATATCACCCGAAAGCGGCAGTTGAGCAAAACACTGGATTAAATCCTAGAAAAAAGGGAGATCAATCAGGAAATCCTTTTTACTTCACCCAAAAAGGGTCTGAATCATTTTCTATAAATTTTTCTCTGGAACCGTGTTTCTCGATGGTTTCTAACTGCGCTACCGATGCCTTTTCCTGAATCAGAGGGAAAAGCGTCCGTTCCTCAAACCGGATATGGCGCTCAAGTTCTTCTTCGATTTGGCCTAAAGTTTTTTCCGGGTCTTCCCATAAGGAAAATAACTTTCGGAGTCTTTTATGTTCGCTTATTGCCTGCTTTATAAGCGGCTCTTCTTCTGTAAGCACTGGGAAAATGACTTTTTCTTCTTCTTCAAAATGAGCCTGAAGGTAATTTTCCCAAAACCATTGACTATAGACTTTCATCCGGGAAGGCTCGACCCCGAATTTGAAACCTTGTCGAATTTTCCAGCAAAGCAGTAATCCCTGATGGTGGTCATGACTCAGATGGTGCAATGCAGGGTGGCGCTTTAATGGTGGGGATTTAGTCATTATCTGAATAGTTGAAATGAAATTATATTATTGGATGCACAGAAGAATTGCGGTAGTAGTTAATTTTTAAGTTAAACATTTCCGCCATTCGTTGTCCTTGCCACTTTGCCCGTTCGGCCTTTTCTCCGGCGAAATTTTCATCCACCGTCTCAAAGAACAACTCAATCCATTGCTCAAAGTGAGCTTTGTCCACGGGAAGATGGGCATGCGGAGTAAATGGACTGCCATAATACGTGTGTTCGTCCAATAAGACGGTCTGCCAAAATCGATACATTTTCTCCAAATGCTCAGGCCATCGCTCTTCGATGACTGCATTGAATATGTCTTTCAGCTTTTCGTCTTTTCGGACCTTTCCATAAAAGCTGTCGACCATAATTTTAATATCGTCCAGGGTGGTAATGTCAGGTTTGTTCATCAGAAGAAGGATTGATAATTATCTTGATTCCAGTACATAGTAAAATAAAAGAGTGCAAATCCGATAAATGAGATTGTAATCGCCCATACCCATGCAGGGATTCCTTTCGGAGTCTCCGAACCGCGGATTAGGAAGAAATCATTGCGCTCGCTGCCGTAGGAGTTAATCGTGACAGAAACTTGATCAGTGACCACCTCTCCATCCTCAAGTCCAACGATAGAAATGGAAGGCCCATTTCGAACTTCGAAAGGCACGGTTTTCATTCCCTCTTTGCCAGAAGTGGACTGTGCCACGATTCGGAGTTGATGCTTGCCATCAGGGATTTTGGTGGTATCCAGCACAAACTTTACAGGGGGGCTGAATTCGGCAAATGGCACTGAGTCCTCATCGAGGAAAACACGGATTTTCCTATTATCTATCATGACTCCGAATGTTGGTTTAGGATAAGATTTTTAATGTGTCTGGGATTTTGTTCACCTGGTTTGAGCAAGTATTTCAGACTATAAACCAGTGTGAGCAACACGATAATTACTGAGACTCCGATGATGTAGTAGTCACTTTCTGCCTGTGGACCAGTACCATGACTGATGTCCTGAAGCAATTTAGGCTGGTTTCTTTGGCAGACATCGCAGGCTATTGCTGGAATCACTGAAATGAAGAATAGCAAGAATGAAATTAAAGTTTTGGTCACGATTTCTAGTAGTTATTTGCCATGGCAATGGTCTGAAATTCTACCGCAATGATTTGTGCCGATGCGATCAGCTGTGCTGTGTCTTCAGCATAATTTGCCCTCAGTGCTTTTCTCTTTTCCGGGTCCGTTTGGATAGCTGCGATGGACTTTCTAGCCAATTTGATCGCCAATTCCCGGCCTTCCTGAGGAGTGGCGGTGATGAGGGATTCGAGGTATATCTCTGAATTTTGCATGGGTTTATGGGTTTTGGTTTTGAATGAATTTTCGGATTTCGCTTACCTGTTCCGGAGAAATAGCAGGTGCCTTGTTTCCCCAACTGCTCCGCTCGTGAGTGGCGATAGCAGCAATTTCTTCATCGGTAAGCAAGTCGGCAAATCCTGGCATAGCTCCGAATTCTGCCCGTGCATCATAACCAGATAAAATGATCTGGATTAGAATATTAGGGTCTGGATCGTTGACGATTTTGCTTCCTGCCAAAGGCGGAAATGCACCGGGAATTCCATCGCCGGCAGACTGATGGCAAGCTGCGCAAGTTTCGGCATATAGCTGTAAACCATCTAGTTCAAGTGATTCTTCTCCCGTGGATTGCCCTTTCTTCTTTCGGGTGGATGGAATAAAGTTTGATCCAAGATTCTGTCCTAAATCGGCCTGAACCAAGGATTGAAGGTAAGCGACCAGTGCCAAAGCTTCAGGTTTAGCTACAAGCTTATGTTCAGGATTTTTTAGAAGATCGGCAGAAACGGGTACTAGCACATCCTTTTTAGTGACCATTGCAGGGGATTTTTCTTCGAAAAGCCAAGGATAGCTTGGCATGATGGATTGACCGACCACTATTCGGGGATTGTAAAGGTGCAGGAGATGCCATTCTATTCCCGGTTGCCTTTTTCCAACTTCAGTAAGATCAGGTCCGGTCCGCTCACTTCCCAGAAGAGAAGGAGATTGTCTCCAAAGATCCATCCGTTGTTTGCTGAAATAATAATCCGAAGCCAAAGAGGGCCGCTGACCCCAAACTTGATCCATTTCAATATTCCTGACCTGCTGGGTGTGGCAAGACATGCAGTTTTCCGATACATAGACTTGAAGACCTTTCAGCTCCTCAGAGCTCAGTTCTTCCATACTTGGCAGGGGCTTGACTTCCTGCATTTGAAGGGCCGGGATGATGGCAATGCCTATGCTCAGAAGAATAAATCCCAGAGCGGCCGTTCCAACAAGGAGTCTATGGTTTTTATGGAAATTAAACATGATCCGGTTGGTTAGGGGTTACCTGAAATGATTGAGATGTAACTTTTGCCGGATCGACATTTCCCTTTTTTGCCATCTGATAAAAATTATAGGCAAAAACCAAGTGAGAGACCAACATCAACGATCCTCCGACCGCTCTCCAAACCCAATAGGGCTGCATTAAAATGACGGAATTAATGAATGGTTCCCCTTCTATCCAGCTGATACCTCGTAGTGTTCCTCCTGCCATCAGTGATACCATATAAGCAAATAGCCCTATAAAAGCCAGCCAAAAGTGGATGCCAACTCCCAATGCCGGAGGCTCTTTTCCGGTGATTTTTGGTAAAATCGCATAAATACAAGCCCAAAGAATAAAGGTGATGATCCCGTACATGGTGATGTGCGAGTGGGCTACATTGAAGTCCGTGAAGTGCCAAAGAAAATTGGTTAGGCGAAAAGCCTGTAAGCTTCCCTGAGCGGACCCTACAAAGTAAAAAACCACACCGACTAGGAAAAATGGCAGCACATAGCTTTTGGAAATTGCACTCCAACTTCCTTTCATAGTCATCAGAAAATTGGTAGTGCCGGCAATGACGGGGATCAACATACCTGCACTGAATACGATCGCTACCGTCTGTAGCCACCAAGGCAAAGGACTGAAGACAAAATGGTGCGTGCCAATCATCGTGTAGAAAAGCATCTGCGTCCAAAAGGCCAAAACGCCCAAGGAATAGGAATAAATTGGCTTGTTGAGCGAAGTGGGAAGGTAATAATAAACCAATCCAAGGGTAAAGGTCATAAACCACATGCCTACACCTTGGTGCATGTAGTAACCTTGGATCACGGTCTCGCCGAGACCATCTTGGTAGCTTGGCAGATACCCGATAATCACGAGTGTGATAGTCCAAGCCAGCCCGCCTAATAGGTACCAATTGGAAATATATATTTCAGAAATTTTACGGTTTGCTACCGTTTTGTAGAAATTGTAAAAGGTCAAAATCATCCCGACAGCAAAGAGTAAAGCCACAGGCCAGATGTATTCCCGGTATTCTCCGCCGCCATTATTCACTCCGCTCATGAGAAGAAAATTGCCTATCAATACGGCTGAGTTCATTAAAAACCAAGCGATTTTTGCGAGACTGTAGCTAAAAATTCTTGTGTTGGAAGTACGGGAAATGACAAAATAGCCTAAGCCTACCATCGCCAATGAGGCCCAGCCCCAGAAAACGGTATTCGTGTGGACCGGGCGAAGTCGACCAAAGGAAAGCCAGGAGATCTGATCCATCTCAGGCCATATAAACTTCATGCCTACGTATTGCCCAACGAGAGTACCGAAAACCAACCAAAACACAGCAGCACCCAAATACCAAACCAACAGACTTCGAAGCGGTTGTGGAGTTTCCAGGTGAAGTGTTTCCCGCTTTTTTTCGTTGACTAGCGGGTTTTCCGGGTCGTGGGTGACTTTACTGATCAACCCGCGGCTGTCATCGGAAAGGCTTTGTCCTGAGAGTTCCTCGCCGGATAGGTGATATTTTTTGGCGGCTTTTCTCTTTTCAAGAATCCAATCCAGGTCTTCCTCTTCCCAGTTCACTAAATCGGATTTAAGGGATTCCTTTTTTCGGGATTCGGACTTGTTCTGAAGGTGTTGAATAAAAGTTGAAAGACGTGAACCGATGATGAGAATGGCGACAAAAGACACCAAGGTGATAAGCAGTGCTGTGCCGATAATTCCTGGACTGGACCACCATTGCCCAATATCTGGATTGGGAACAGTTTGGGCCTGTACTTGGCTAAACAAAAGGCCAAAAAAGATAAATAATAATGATTTTCGTTTCATATTGAAGTATGTACTAGTTGGTTTTTATACCCTTTAATTGAAGAGGATTCAAAATCTATTTTCGACCTTTTTATCGGAAATAGATTCAAAAAAAAGGGCTATCTGACCAGAATGGTTTTGCCTGACTTGATTCCGTTTGCTAATTCCATCAACGTGGTGGTCTCCAGTGACTTTTTTAATTCTGTCCGGATTTTTACAAATTTCGAATGCATGGGACAAGGCTTCTTGGCATTGCATTCACTCAATCCTAATCCGCAACCGGCAAAGATATTGTCGCCGTCTATGGCAGAAACAATTTGGATCACCGTTGTGGATTCCATTTGATCGGGTCGAATAAAGAATCCTCCATAAGGACCTTTGAGGGACTCGATCAATCCATTTTTTGCCAAGTCTCCCAAAATTTTTGCAGTGAATGCTTCCGGTGAACCAACTTTTTCCACTATATCATTCATTTTGACTCGTTCACCCCGGAGGGATTTAGTGGCCACGTAGATCATGGCTTTAATACCGTATTCACAAGCTTTGGAAAACATAAAAGGGTTATGATAAGTGTCAAAAATATGTCAAAAATCATTTCCGACCTATTTATCGGAAATAAAAAATGCGATTAAACCCTTGACTGTCTTAATTTGAATTGGCCCAGTAAAAAATAAAAAAAAGGCGGACTCAAAGAATCCGCCTTTTTTGACCTTCACTATGTATGTTTAGATTTACCTTAATTCCATGTGGAAAATTTTTGGAAACATTTTGACTTCGGATTTGATCGAATGGGAGATCAGACAGGCTTTTTCCGATTTTTCCAATACTTTCAATCCACGTTCTTCTTTTTCATCGGCAGATAAGGTCAATTCTGGAAACAGGTGGATCTCCGTCATTATCCATTTGCCGTCTACCTTGGCCAATTTTCCGCTAGCCTCGCAAGTGAAATTTTCGAATTTGAGATTGGAATGTTCAGCAACAGCAAGGAACGTTGTCATCAGGCAAGAGATTACTGCAGCTGTGAACAAGTGCTCCGGGGACCAGATGCCGGGTACTCCGTGTGGGAATTCCGGTGGAGTGGCACATTCTATAATTGTTTCGAGTTCGGGACTACTAAGTTGTCCGATGCGTCCGTGGTTCCATTCAAGGTTGACGGCATAGTCATGAGTTGGGTTATCCATATTTTAGAGATTGATTAATAAACTTCGATTTCTTTTCGGTTTTGAGGAATGTGATTGAAGGTTATGGGTTGTTTTGGTTTTCGATGAGTGGCACTTTTTAATACTATCCAAGTCAGGGGCAGAACGCCTCCAAGCAGGAATACTGATCCGCCAACAATTCTAAGCCAAGTCATAGTCTGAAATGGGGTACTTTGTATAAACTCCTGAGATCTGGCAAACCAATAACCTTGATCCATGACTGTAAACAGTTGATGGATGCCAGCCGGGAATAAATCCAAAATCACCATCAGCGCAAGTCCCAAGTTGATAGACCAGAATGAAAGCTTGACCAATCGTGGGTTCCAGATGTCTGGATCGACGAGAAACCGTAGGGCGAAAAGGATTCCCGCAATGGAAAGATTACCATAAACTCCCATTAGGGCGGCGTGTCCATGGTTCACGGTCAAGTAAGTGCCATGTTCGTAATAGTTGGCGATGGGAAGATTGATGATCAAGCCAAAAACACCCGCGCCGAAGAAATTCCAGAACGTGACCCCAATTAAATACAAAAACACTCCTGGCATAGCAAAGAGGGACGACCTGCCATTTTCATTCGGCTTTTTGCTCAATAGTTGCGGCATCCGCTGCATTCTCCAAGCTTCAAGAGTAAGTAGAATCAACGGCACTACTTGGAGGGTAGAAAATACTGAGCCCAAGGCCAGTGTTCCCACCGGCTTGGCATTCCAATAGAAATTGTGTGAAATCCCTAATAATCCAGATCCTAGAAACAGTAATGCAGCGAGATAGACCACCTTGGTCACCGCCTGACGGTTGACCAAACCCATCAAAACCATCATGTAGCCTACAATAATGGTGGTGAAAACCTCAAAAAAGGCTTCAACCCACATGTGAACGACCATCCATCTCCAAAAATCAGCCACCACAAAATTAGTCTCTGGACTGGCTACAAAACCAGAAACCAGCAAGATTAAAATACACACCACGGAATAGATCAGCCAATTGGGAAGTTCCCAGGGTTTGGCTTTGTCCATTACTCCTTTGAGACCTCGATACACGATCACCGCCCACAGTGCAAATACAGCAAGCAACATATATTGGTATAGTCGGCCCAATTCGACAAACTCCCAGCCTTGGTGACCCAGCCATCTGGAGAGGTTGCCCAACATACCCATTGGCCCCATGTAAATCCCTACAACAGATCCCACTACAAGGATGAAGAAAATGGCAAACAGTAAATTGATGAGTTTCAGTTGCCCTTCAGGTTCACCTTTTCCCAAAAGAGGAAGTACAAAAAAGGAAATCCCTACCCAGCAAGCTGATATCCAATAAAGGGAGACCTGCACATGCCAGCTTCTTGAAATAGTCACCGGCAACAAAGCTTGAAGATCAAATCCAAAGAAAGTTGTGAATCCCACAAAATCATGAACTGTGAGAACACCGGCCAATACCTGAATCAAAAACAGCAGGATGGCGACATAGAAAAACTTAAAGGTAGAACGCTGTGTAGGTGATGGACTAAAAGTCCGTAGTTTTTCCTCTGTTACCATTTCAGAAGAACCTTTTGAATAGTACTCCTCGCTCAACTGCTCAAACTGACCGTAATAATACATCACAGCCCCAAGTCCTAAGACCAATCCTAACAATCCCAAAATACTCCATAGCATAGTGGAAGCGGTGGGAGTGTTTCCTGCCTCAGGATCAAATGGCCAATTGTGGGTGTAACTGTAGTTTTCACCGGGCCTCGATACGCTACAGACCCAGGCACCCCAGTAGAAAAATTTACTTAATTGGGCGATTTCCGTAGGGTCAGAAATGTAGCCGGTAGGCTTAAAAGCTTCATGAAAACCCGGATCTGAAAAAACCTTTTGATAAAACCCATTGACCTCATCCGTCGCAAAAACCTGAGCTGGACTCAAGAGCGTTTGGTTGGTGGCAGGGTCATGTTGATTCAGTTTGATTTCGGTTTTGACGAGTTCTTCTATGCCTGCGTTTTCAAGTGGGCTGCGCTCAGTTGGGGATTCGGTCCGGTAAAATTCTTTGATAGATTCGGCCATTGTATGAAGTGTCTGCGCTGTAAAATCCGGACCCCTCAATGCCCCGTCCCCAAACATACTTCCGTATTCCATCAGTGCATACCGGTGAAACACCTCTTGGCCGGCTAGAATATCTTGTTTTGAAATGATCACGTTACCTGAGGCGTCCACATAATCCGGTATCGGCGGAGCTTCGTTATATGTCTGATAACCAATATAAATTAACCCACTTATACTTACAGAGAAGATGAGCAGGAAAGGAAGCCACCAATTCTTTGGCTTCATTAGGTAGGTCAGGAAGCTGGGTTCTGTCTTCATAATTTTTCAGGTAAATGTGTAATTCATATTTAAGAGTATTTAGTCTTATTTTAAGGAAAAAAAAATCACTCATCAAGCCGGACTTCCTGAGTTCGGATTTTTTCGCCCAAAAGTGCCAGACTGGTTTCGGAGAAGTTTTTCTGCATTTTTGTTTTGACCTCTTTCCAAAACTCATGAACTGGGCAGGGTTTGGCAGTACCACAATGGGGTAATCCGATGAGGCATTTATCAAAGTAATCGTCACCTTCCAAGGCTTTGATCACATCAATCAGCATGATTTCCTCAGCAGGTTTAGCTAAGGCGATTCCTCCTGCAGGACCACGATAGGAAATGAGAATTCCCCTCTCAGTGAGTTCGCGGAAAATCTTTGTCACAAAATGAAAGGACAATCCCAGCTCTTCAGAAATATCCCTGATGCTTAAATACTGATTTTTCGGTGGATAAGCTACCAGGTAAAGCAAGGCACGTATACCGTATTTTCCGACTTGGGAGAGGGCTTTCAAATCTAATTCAGAGTATTAAGTCTGAAATAAAAGCAAAGCATTTCTCAATTCAAAACCCATTTGAGATTTCTTTTCATAAAAATTGATATATCTATAAACTTTTAGGTTCTACCACGAATTTAATGGGGATCTGACAGGATTGTGGTACCTATTCTTTAATAGAATTACCTAAAGTACTGATTTCCAGACCAAAATAGGCTAATGAATGTTAATTGATTTGTAGTTTAGAATCCCAGAAAGATATATTCCACTAACTTAAGGGTAGAATCAACTTTTTAAGTCTTTTAGGATTAACAAAAATCATCTCATCATCAATATGAATTCAAGCTGGAGTCCTCTTTTCGATAAACTAGAAGTCGGAGTTTTACTGACTGATTCTCGCTTTCAGATTCTTCAGGCAAATGCTTCTGCCTTTGAGATTTTTGGATCTGAGATAATTGGGCTGGATTTCAGTAATTTTTTTTTCAATGTCGATTGGTTTGGTAATGATTTTTTTCAGCAAGAAAGTCCGAAAAGATCTATTGTAACTCAAGTTAGGATCAATAAGTCCGAGCTTCTCACGGTCAGGCTTCATTCGGAGGTTGTCGAGGAGCATCACCATTTGATTTGGACGGTAACTCCACTTCCTGCCTTGGATACAGTAGGGGATTTACCAAGCCTTAATTATGAAATTGAGCTCAAAAACCATCTCAGATTTTCCTATCAGCGCCTGAGTGAATTCCGTAAAGCTCTCGATCAAACTACCAATATCATCTTAACTGATCTGAACGGGGTCATTCTGGATGCCAATCAAAGTACGCTGGATCTCTCCGGATACAGCAAGGACGAGTTGATAGGCTCGCATACCCGAGTCAATAGATCAGGGTACCATCCCAAGGAGTTATACAAAAAAATGTGGGATACAATCAAATCTGGAAAGGTATGGAAAGGAGAACTTAAAAATAGCCGCAAGGATGGCTCAAACTATTGGGTGTTTACGACGATTTTCCCGCTGAAAGATAAATTTGGAAAGATCTATCGATTTCTGGCCGTTCGAACAGATATAACCGAGCAAAAAGAGGCCCAAGAGAAGATTTTTCAGTCCTTCGAAAAAATCAAAGCTTCGAAAAAAAAGTATAGCGATCTGTTCCATTTTAGCCCGCTGTCCATGTGGATTTTTGATGTGGATACCCGAAGGGTTCTCGATGTAAATGAGGCAGCTCTTATTAATTATGGATATACTCGGGAGGAATTTATGGGAATTTCAATTTTTGATCTTAGACCGACTGATCAGGTTGGTCGGATGAACGATTTTCTAGCTCAGAATACGAAAAATTTTACTCTGTCTAAAGAGAATTTTATACACAAAAAGAAATCCGAGGAGCAGATGATTGTCGAAATCTCTTCTCTTCCAATCGAATTTGAGGGAAAATTGGCACAGCTTGTCCTCGCAAATGATGTCACTTCATCCATCAAATACCTCGAAAATGTAGAAGCTCAAAACAATATTCTGCGTGATATTGCATGGACTCAATCTCACGTCGTCAGAGCTCCACTTGCACGATTGATGGGTATAGTCCAGTTGATAAGAGATGGTATAATTGAGCAAGATGAGCTGTACGACTACCTCCAACTTTTGGATTCTTCCGCCTTGGAGCTGGATCAAGTCATCATGGATATTTCTTTAAAGGCTAATATGCTCAAATATTAATCAATAAAAATTTGGTTAGATACTTTTTCAATTTATCTTTGTAAGTAAGTATTCACTAACAAAAGAAATGTCCATCTCAGAAAGACAAAAAGAAATCATCGATGCGGCAGGAAAAATCTTGACGCAGTCTGGCATTAGTGGTATGACAACCAAAAATCTAGCAAAAGAGATGGGCTTTTCGGAAGCGGCGATCTACCGACACTTTCCAAGTAAGGAGGCAATCATTCTTGCCATGTTGGGTTTTTTGAAATCAAATATGCATTCACGAATTACTGAAGTGAATCAATCTCTTGGAGTGGAGGAGCGGTTTAGATTAATTTTTTCCAGTCAATTCTCCTTTTTCACTCAAAACCAACACTTTGTAGTGGCGGTATTTTCAGATGGGCTTTGGGAAGAAAGTGGCCAAGTCAATCAGGAAATTTTAGCCCTGATGCAGACTAAGATGAGTTTTCTGCTCCCGCTCATACAGGAAGGTCAAAGTCAGGGCCTATTCAAATCATCCATTTCTTCAGAACAAATTACTCATATCGTGATGGGGGCATTTCGGCTGCACATGTTCAAATGGCGCGTTTCAGGGTTCAGTTTTGACTTGGTTTCTTCAGGAAATCAGCTGATTGATTCAGTTTTATTAGTTATAAAGAAGTGAAAAAATTTTTCTAAAAATGTTAGTTAATACTCACAAACAACTCTTTCTCACCTTCCTGATCCTTTTGATAGGATGGTCGGCAAAAGCGCAGGTATGGACGCTGGATCAGAGCTTGGATTCAGCTCTCCAGTACAATAGATCCTTGAAGATGGCCAATAACCAAGTGTCAGCAGCCAACTTGAAGCATGAGGAATCCCGAAGTCAGTTGCTGCCAAAGCTAATAGCCTCGGGGGATTACCGGTATTTTACCGAAATCCCCTATCAATTTCTTCCTCAAGCTGCATTTGGGGGTCCAGAGGGCACTTATAATCCTGTTCAGTTCGGAGTTCCCCATAATTTTTCGGCCAATCTTTCTCTGAAGATGCCGATCTATGATGCTCAGATTCTATCCAGTATCAAGATTTCTGAAACCTATCAGGAGATGTCTGATTTGCAGCGGATTCGGACCGAGGAGCAAGTTTATCTTGATGTTTCGCATCTGTATTACAATGCCCAAATTCTTAAAAATCAACTCGTGTTTCTACAGCAAAACCAAGCCAACGGCCAAAAGTTGGAGCGAAATACCCGATTGCTGTATGAACAAAAACTGGCTTCAGGAACTGATTTGGATAAAGTCATGCTTCAAAATCAGCAGCTCGCTTCTCAAGTTCTCCGGCTTGAAAATCAATATCAAATCGTAATTCAGCAGTTGAAATTGAACATTGGGCTATCTCTTGACAAGGAACTGGAAATCGATCCTGAAATTTTGCTGGGAGAGGAGCGAATTTTTGATGCAGAGATGACCTCTGAGTTCAGAATTCAGGAGATGAAGGAAAAGGCGGTCAACCAAGAACTCCATGCGCTCAAGCAATCCAAAATTCCAAGTTTGAATCTCATTGGGAATTATGGAACCACTGGCTTCGGATATGGTGGGGCTCCTGAATCTTTCCTGAAATTTTATCCGGTGAGTTTTATTAGAGCACAAGTAAGTTTCCCAGTGTTTAATGGCACGATTACCACCAAGAGAATAAAGCAAAAAGAACTTGAACTCACTAATGCTTCCATTCAAAAAAGCCTGATTCAAGATCAAAATCTGGTGCAATATCAATCTGCAACCTTACAGCAAAAAACCTCAGAAAGCCAGATTCTAACTTCACAATCCCAAATCAAGCTGGCTGAATCCATCTATGCCAAAACACTCCTCCAACAACAGGAAGGGCTGGCAACCTTGACAGATATCCTTCTTGCTGACAATGCGCTTCGTGATTCGCAGCAGCAATACCTCAATGCTTTGGTGGACTACCTCAAAGCTACTCTTGACCTCAAAAAATCCTCCGGCAATCTTCTAAACTGATCAACCATGAAAAAGATATTTTATATACTCATTCCTTTGGCTATCGTGGTAGCTGTTGTGGCTAAATTGGCCATGAATAAGCAGACCGCCTCAGAACGAGTGTACTCCTATGATCGTGATCTGCCTATTCAAGTGAATGCTCAGAAAGTCAGCTTTGTCAGTGTGCGGCCGGAATACAGTTTTACCGGGACTTTTGAACCCAATCGGGAAACCAAATTGAGCGCTGAAGTGCAGGGAAAAGTCAACCGGGTTTTGGTGGAAAATGGAAGCCTGGTTAGAAGAGGCCAGGCGCTGATTCAGCAGGATGATGCCTTGCTTCAGCTTCAACTTAAGTCCGCTCAGGTGCAGGTCGGCGGATTGGAAGCAGATCTCAAGCGTTATAGAATTCTGGTCGAAAATGATGCGATTCAGGGGGTCCAATTAGAGAAAACCGAGCTGGCGATGGAATCCGCACAGGTTCAAATCAGCACGCTGAAAGAGCAAATCAGTAAGGCTTCCATTCGTGCTCCATTCGATGGAGTAGTGACCGCCAAGCTGACCGAAGAAGGAGACTTTGCCGCTCCTGGCAAACCTTTGATTCAGTTGACCGATATATCTAAACTCAAGTTGACTATTCAGATTCCTGAGCAGGATTTGAAGCTTTTTGAGCAGGGGAAAGAATACCAGATTCAGATTCCGGGGCTTTCACAGGAAGCCAAAGGAAAAGTCAACATGGTCGGAAGTCGTGGAAATGCAGGAAATAGCTTTCCTGTGGAAATCATCTTAGAAAATACTCCAAAACAGGAAATCAAAGCAGGCATGTTTGGAGAACTGAAGATGAAAACGGAGGCCGGGCAATCAGGAATTTTGATTCCGACAGGAGCGATCCTTGGTTCTGATATTTCACCGCAGGTGTATTTGGTAAAAGACGGGAAAGCTGTCCTTCAAAACATTCAAATCGAGAAGCGATTGCAGGATCAGGTTTTGGTCAGGTCTGGTCTCAGCGAAGGCGATGTTCTGATTATCGGAGGCCTGATCAATGTTTTTGAAGGGGCCAATGTAACCACCAACTTCTAATCTCTGCGCCATGAATATTACATCAATAGCCATCAACCGACCCTCGCTGATCATTGTTTTGTTCAGCTTATTTATCCTGCTCGGTTATATCGGTTACACCAATTTGTCCTACGAGTTGATGCCGGATTTCAATCAGCCGGTACTCGTGATCAAAACAGTCTATCCGGGTGCGGCCCCCGAAGAGGTGGAAAGTTCGGTTTCTGAAAAAATAGAAGATGCACTTTCCAATCTGGAAGGAGTGGACTATTTGATCACCAAATCCCTTCCGAATGCTTCGGTGGTGATCGCCAACATGAAATATGGGGTTGATCTAGACCAGTCCATGCTGGATGCGCAGCGCTACATCGATAATATCCGAAAGGATCTCCCCGATCAGATTTTGTCTCCGGTGATGAGTAAAGTCTCGCCCAATGATTTGCCAATCATGTCTATCACGGGCACGAGCAAAATGGGAAGCACGGAATTTTACCAGCGCATGAAGGATGAGTTTTTGCCCCAAATCCAACAACTGAAAGGAGTAGCGGAAATCACAATTCTGGGAGGCGAACAGCGGGAAGTGCAGGTGAAAGTAGATCAGGAAAAGCTCCGCCAATACAAGGTTTCCCTGCAACAAGTTGTAGAGGCAATCAATCGTTCGGGATTGGATATTCCTGCCGGTGTGGTACAAACCGATAAGGAGCAAAGCGCAGTGCGACTTACCGGAAAATTCAAAACACTGGAGGATATCCAAAATGTGCAGGTTGCGATGCCGATTCCGGGTTCACCGATTTATGTAAAAGATCTGGCTGTCGTGAAGGACGGCATCCGTGAAATAACTTCCATCAGTCGATACAACGGGCAGGAAGGAATCGGAATGATGCTCAAAAAGCAAGGTGATGCCAATGCCGTCGAAGTTTCCAAGGCGGTTAGGGAGCGATTGGCTTTGATTGAATCCCAAAATTCAGAAGCGGGGGTGAAGTTTATCATTGCAGATGACAGCACCGACAATACCATTGCAGCGGTTGATTCGGTGATTTTTGACCTAATACTGGCGGTAATTCTCGTTTCATTGGTGATGCTTCTCTTTTTGCGAAGCTTCAGAAACTCGCTCATCGTCCTGGTAGCTATCCCGACTTCGTTGGTGACAGCTTTTGCCGTGATGTGGATTTTGGGCTATACGCTCAATCTGATGACTTTGCTCGCGATGTCGCTGATCGTCGGGATTTTGGTGGATGATGCAACGGTAGTATTGGAAAATATCCAGCGACACCTCGATATGGGCAAGGATAAGCGTGTGGCCGCAATGGAAGGAAGGATGGAAATTGGATTTTCTGCACTTTCGATCACCTTGGTGGACGTGGTAGTTTTCCTCCCGATCCTCTTTTTGCAAGTTTTTGTGGCGGATATGCTAAAGCAATTTTCCGTGGTGGTTATCACTTCCACCCTGACAAGTTTGCTCGTTGGGTTTACACTGACGCCCTGGATGGCTTCCCGAATCGGGAAATCTGAAGACCTTCAGCCTACGAACTTCTTCAATCGTTTTTTGATTGGTTTTGAACATCAATTAGATCGGTTTGTAGCCTGGTATGGCCGTCAGTTGGATTGGGTGCTCGAGCACAAACTGGCTTTTGCAGGGATAGTTTTGGGGCTTTTTGCTATGACTGGAATTATCCTGAAGCAGGGGATTATCGGAAAGGAATTGATCGCAACAGGAGATCAGGGCAAGTTCAGTATGTACCTGGAGTTTGATAAATCTACCTCCATCAAAGAAAATAACCTCAGAACTTTGGAAGTCGAAAACTTCTTGCTTCAACAGCCCGAGGTGGCTACCATCTTCAGTAATGTGGGTGGGCCAACTACCGGAATTGGAAGCTTGGGAGTGGGAGCGGCTTACAAGTCAGAGCTGACGATTCAACTCAAGGACAAGAAAGAAAGAGGAGATGTCCCGACTGAAACCTATATGGAAGGTATTCGGGAGGAGTTAAAGAAAGAGTTTCCTGGTGCCAGTTATTCGATGATTGCTTTGGGGCTGATTCCAAGATCTGCTCCGATTGAGATGACATTCAGCGGTCCGATTACGGAAGAGGTAATGGCAGTTGCGAAAAATCTCAAAATGGTGGTGGAAAATATTCCCGGGGCAGATTATGTGAAACTTTCTGTGGAGGAAGGGAGCTCAGAGTTTCAAATCATTCCAGATCAGGACCGATTGCAGCGGCTGGGATTGAATAATGCTTTCGTCGGAATGAATGTCCGAACTGCCCTGACCGGAAACGACGATGCTACAATGACTGAGGCGGGGACAGAATATCCGGTGAGGATTCAGTTGGATAACTTCAACCGTCAAAACTTTGCCAATGTGCAGCATTTGATAGTAATAAATCCGGCGGGAGTACCCATTGAGCTTTCGCAAGTGGCCGATATTGTGCAGGATAAATCACCTTCACTTCTGGAGCGAAAAGACAGACAGCCTGCCGTGACACTGACCGCAAATGCGCTGGGTAGACCTTCCGGAACGGTGGCAGATGATGTGGTAGCGTACCTCAATGAAAACCCGCTTCCCACCAGTATCAGTATGGTTTGGGGAAGTGACATCAAACGGCAAAATGACAGTTTTGGCGCTTTGGGATCAGTTTTAATGATTTCATTCCTGCTGATTTACTTAATCATGGTAGCCCTTTACGATAGCTTTATCTATCCGTTTGTGGTGCTGTTTTCCATTCCGGTTGCTGTAATTGGTGCTATTCTGGCTTTGAATTTATCGATGAATAATCTCAGTTTATTTGCCCTTCTCGGGTTGATTATGCTGATGGGATTGGTTGCCAAAAATGCAATTCTGATTGTGGATTTTACGAATCAACTCCGGGCAACAGGCATGGAGGTGAAGGAAGCTCTCAAGAAGGCTGGTCAGGGCAGGATGAGGCCGATCCTGATGACGACACTTTCTATGGTGATCGGAATGATGCCGATAGCCTTGGCGAGCGGTACGGCGAGTGAATGGAAAAATGGATTGGCCTGGGTAATTATCGGAGGCTTATTGTCCTCCTTGATTCTGACAGTGTATCTGGTTCCGGTCGTTTATTATGCTGTGGAAAATTTGAAAATGAAATTGACCCGAAAAGCAGAACCTGTGAAAGTGGTCTGATTCGGGATTATGGAACGGAAGAAAGCAACCTCCGAACCAGAAGAAATTACGGGTGAAGCTTACCTCAAGCCTCCATTTTCAATAGAAAGTGGAGGCTAATTTTTTGAAATAATCTTTAAAAAAATAGTATCGGATATTTTTATCCTTTAATATTTTCGCTTACATTTGATCATCTTTTAAACTCAACTGATGTTTTCCAAAGCCTGTAAATATGCAATCAATGCGATGATTTACATCTCCACGCTTCCGGAAGGAAACGATAGGGTAGGGATGAAAGAAATCTCTCAGGCGATTAATTCTCCTGAAGCATTTACAGCAAAAATCTTACAGGTTTTGGTTCGGGAAAAACTTCTTTCCTCCATCAAAGGTCCTAACGGTGGGTTTGAGATACATGAGGAGGGAAGAAAAACGCAATTGTATCGGATCGTACAAGTGATTGACGGGGATCAAATCTTCACCGGTTGTGCTTTGGGCCTTGAAAAATGCTCTGAAGATCATCCTTGCGCTGTGCACAATAAATTCAAAGCTATTCGTGAACATCTCGCCGGAATGATGATGACTACCACGCTGGAGGATATGGCAAGGGGAATTCAGAATGGAACCAACTTCTTAAAAATTTAAAAAATTTCAATTTATAAAGGATAAAACTATCTTAATTGTTATGAACGAGATCGCAGAAAAAAAAGTAGGAAGCATCGTGGCGGAAAATTTCCGCACTGCTAAAATTTTCACTGATTACGGAATTGATTTCTGCTGCAAGGGTGGAATCAAGCTAAGTGATGCCTGTGAAAAGAAAGGAGTGGATTTGGATAAAATTACAACCGAAATCGAGCAAGCAGTTATGCAGCAAGATAAGAAGCATTACCAGGACTTCGGAATGACCGATTTGGTAGACCATATTGTCAATGTGCACCATAAATATGTGGAAACCACCATTCCCTCGCTGAAATTCTATGTGGAAAAAATCGCAAAAGTTCATGGAGATAACCACCCGGAGTTGTTGGTGATCAGAGATGAATTTTTCAATACAGCCGATGCCCTAACAGCTCATATGAAAAAGGAAGAATTTGTTCTTTTTCCATACATAAAAGCCATGGAGTCTGCAAAGAAGAACCATTTCCCGCTTTCCCCGGCACACTTTGGAAGTATTGAAAATCCAATCGCCATGATGGAAGAAGAGCATGAAGCCGAGGGTGACCGCTTCAGAAAGATCTCCGAATTGAGCAACGCGTATACACCTCCTGCAGATGCCTGTCAGACGTACAAGGTCGCTTTTGCCATGCTCCAGGAGTTTGAAAAAGACCTGCATACGCATATCCATTTGGAAAACAACATCCTTTTTCCGGAAGCGAAAGAAGTGTTTAACAGCCTGAATGCTTAACAAATGAATACCCAAAATCCAATATCGTCCATCTTCTCTTTTTCTTCCGGGATTCAATTCCGTCAGAATTGGATGAGATGGGCATTTGGATTTTTCTTTCTGGCTGTTTGTCTGGGATTGGTGATGAGGTCATACCACGTAGTTGAAATTCCTTACTTCGAGTACCGAAATATCCTCCATACGCACTCACACCTTGCCTTGTTGGGTTGGGGGTATCTGATGCTGGTTGGAGGGATGGTTTTTGGCCTGGTTAAGGAAAAAGACCAACTCAAAGATTACAAGTGGCTTTTCCTCGGGACTGTGATCGCTCTTTTAGGAATGCTGTTTTCCTTCCCATTTCAAGGATACGGACCGATCAGCATCAGCTTTTCCACGCTGCATATGTTGCTTTCCTATGGGTTTGCATATAAGCTTCTTAAAGTAATCCGATATTCAGAAAAGACCCCAGCCACTCGTCTGATTCGTCTTGCGATATGGTTTATGGTGATTTCCACTTTTGGACTTTGGTCACTTGGGCCTGTATCTGCGACTCTCGGCAGGATGCATGAACTCTACTTTATGACGATTCAGTGGTTTCTTCACTTTCAGTTGAATGGCTGGTTTGTGTTAGGAGTGCTCGGATTGATCTTACTTTATTTCGAAGAAAACGGGTTTCAAATCAATTTTCCAGCCTATCAAGAATGGATATTGGTGATTTCGGTGATCATGACTTTCATGCTTGCGGTGACATGGGCCGAGCCTCAACCCCTTACTTTCCAAATCAACAGTGTGGCGGTGATCATCCAGCTAGTGGCCTATTTCTGGATCTTGAAATCAGTTTTTGGATTGGTCAAAACTGATCAAGTCCAAGGCATTGCTAAACTACTACTACTACTGGCTCTGGTAAGTCTTGTTGCCAAAGTCATTCTCCAAGGTCTTCTGGTTTTTCCTTCCATTGCGGTGATTTCTTATTCCATCAGAATGTATGTGATCGGGTTTCTTCACTTGGTTTTACTTGGGGCAATGACGATGGGAATTTCTGCCATGGCAATGGCAAAAGGCTGGATCAATGAATTTCCGATAAGCAGACTTGGGTGGATTCTTTTGATTGCAGGCTTTGTAATCACTGAGGGTTTACTCTTTCTGCAAGGCACGTTGATTTGGTTGAAAATGGGCTTTTTACCCGAATACAACTTTTGGCTTTTTCTCGCTTCCTGCCTCTTTCCACTCAGTCTTGCCATGGTCTTGGTAGGATTGAGATTCACTGAATTTTCGAATAAAACTATACCTAATCCATTAATCCAAAAACAAAAACGAATCAATCCTGAGACTATGAAAAAAACGCTGATCTGGTCAATGGGTATCCTGGGGATACTCCTGACTTCATGTGGTGGAGGAAGTACCGAAGGCGAAAGCTCTTCTGTCTCTGATACTACACCCAAAGTAGAAATAAAAGCCGATCCAAAAGGAATCGGAGAATTCAAATCCGTCGAAATCGGAGATGGTATCGATGAAGCTTTAGCTGCCTCCGGTCAGGCAATTGTGGATATGAAATGTACCGCATGTCATCAGTTGAATGATAAGAGATTGGTAGGTCCCGGTTTTCAGGGAGTCACTAGCAGAAGAGAGCCGGAATGGATCATGAATATGATCACCAATGTGGACGTGATGTTGGACAATGATCCTCAGGCACAAGCGCTATTGGAAGAGTGTCTGACTCGTATGCCTAACCAAAATATTTCAGCAGATGATGCTCGTGGAGTGTTGGAATTTATGAGGAAAAATGATCTGGAAAAGGCCAGTAAATAGGTCAAACGATATAATTATCCCAGTCCTAAATCAATAGAAATGAAAAAAAATGTATGGCTTTTAGCAGCTGGCTTGATAGCGGTTGCCTTAGCCCCAGGCTGTAAGCCCAAAGGTGCACAAAGTGCCATCTCAGGTGATGCTGCCTCCAAAGTTTATGTCGCTCCAGGTGAATACGATGAATTTTATAATATCGTATCTGGAGGCTTCAACGGTCAGATTTCCGTTGTTGGTCTGCCTTCAGGCCGAGTATTGAAAATTCTTCCTGTGTTTTCAGTTCATCCGGAAAATGGTTGGGGATTTTCGGAAGAGACCAAGCCCATGCTGAATACTTCTCATGGATTTATTCCTTGGGATGACTTGCACCATATCGCAGTATCCACCACTAATGCAGAGCATGATGCAAGATGGGCTTTTGCAAATGCTAATAATACCCCTAGAATCGCACGGATTGATTTGACTACTTTCAAAACGGTAGAGATCATCGAGATTCCAAACTCTGCGGGTAATCACTCTTCTCCATTTATTACTCAAAATACCGAGTACGTGGTGGCAGGAACTCGATTCTCTATTCCAACTGGAGAAAATCAAGATGTTTCGATCGATTCATACAAGGAAAACTTTAAAGGTCATATTTCATTCATAGCAGTGGATAAGGAAACCGGTGAGATGAACCTTTCATTTCAAATTGAGGCACCTCCCTTCAACTTTGATCTGGCTCGCGCAGGTAAAAACAAATCACATGGCTGGTTTTTCTTCTCCACTTACAATACCGAGATGGCCCACACCCTTTTGGAAGTAAATGCTTCGCAAAAAGATAAGGATTACATCATGGCAGTCAACTGGAAGAAGGCTGAAGAGTACATCAAGGCAGGTGAAGGAACCAGAAAAAAAGCCAACTATGTACACAATACATGGAATGAAGAAACACACACTGCTACTTCTACTATGATGGAAGACGTCCTTGTGCTGGATCCTAAAATCCTGAAAGACATTGTGTATTTCATTCCTTGTCCTAAGTCTCCACACGGAACTGATACGGATCCAACCGGTGAATACATCATCGGTAGCGGTAAACTTGCAGCAATCATCCCGGTATTCTCTTTCACCAAAATGCTCGCAGCAATCGAGGCTAAAGATTTTGAAGGAACGCTGGACGGAATGCCTGTCTTAAAGTATGAATCAGTGCTTCATGGAGAAGTTGAAAAGCCGGGTCTAGGACCACTTCACACTGAATTTGACGGAAAAGGGAATGCCTATACCTCCATGTTCGTGTCTTCCGAGATCGTAAAGTGGAACATTGAAACGCTTGAAGTTTTGGATAGAGTGCCTACCTACTATTCTATAGGTCACTTGAGTATCCCGGGTGGACCAACAGGCAAGCCACACGGGAAATACATGGTAGCCTACAATAAAATCACCAAAGACCGCTACCTGCCAACTGGTCCTGAATTGGCCCACTCTGCGCAGCTTTATGATATTTCTGGGGACAAAATGCAGCTTTTGTTAGACTTTCCCACCATTGGAGAGCCTCACTATGCAGAAGCTTTTCCCGCTAGTTTGATCAAAGATAAGCAGGTCAAATTCTTCAAAATCGAGGAAAATATGCACCCTTATGCATTGAAAGGGATAAAAGATGCTCGGGTAGAGCGAAAGGGAAATGAGGTTCACGTTTATATCACTTCTATCCGATCCAATTTTAGACCTGACAATATCGAAGGAGTCAACGTAGGAGATGAGGTGTATTTCCACGTCACCAACCTTGAGCAGGACTGGGATGTACCCCATGGATTTGCAATCAAAGGAGCCAATACAGGCGAATTATTGATCATGCCAGGTGAGACTTCAACCCTGAAATGGGTACCGGACAGAGTGGGTATTTTCCCTTTTTATTGTACAGATTTCTGTTCCGCCCTTCACCAAGAGATGCAAGGCTACCTCAGGGTATCGCCTAAGGGATCAAGTACAGAATTGAAATTTTCTACAGGAGAAGTTGAGTAATCACCTAAATCCTACCGTCGGTTCCTCCTGGGCCGACGGTTATTTCCCAATCAAAAAATGAAATCGCTCAGCACATCCAATAGAATCCTGATTTTGATTGCAGCGCTTCTGATCATTCCGGCTTATTTCACACCGCTATGGCAGATCAGCCTATGGGCTCCGCAATATCCTGAGGGATTGAATATGAAGATCTGGATAGATCATTTGAGCGGAAATGTGGATCAAATCAACGGGGTCAATCACTACATCGGAATGAATCATATCGGAGACGAAATGTTTCCTGAATTTACTTATCTGATCTATGTAATCGGCGTTTTGATTGCCTTGGGAATTGGAGCATCCTTGATAGGGAAAAGATGGAGTTTGTATTCATTTTTTGGTCTGATGTCTCTCTTTGGTGCAGCAGTTTTGGTGGATATGTATCAGTGGGGTTATGAATATGGTCACACACTTGATCCCAAGGCAGCGATCAAAGTGGAGGGTATGAGTTACCAGCCGCCATTAATTGGCTACAAAGAACTTTTAAACTTCTTGGCTTATTCCGGGCCGGATACAGGAAGCTGGATCTTGATGGGGGGAGTGGGTTTACTCATTCTGGCCATAGTTCGCGACCGATTTCAAAAACCTGTCCTGGCTCTTTAACCCTTTAAATACAGAAACTATGACGCGCAACTTATCACTACTTGGGATTTTGGTCTTTTTGGCTTCTTGCTCAGTGGATCCTAGACCAATAGCCTATGGTCAGGATGGATGTCATCACTGCAAGATGACCCTGATGGATCCCAAATTCGGAGCCGAACTGGTCACCGAGAAAGGCAAAGTTTTCATCTTCGATGATGTCAATTGCATGGTGCAATACATGGACTCAGAGGATGGAAAAAGCCAACTATACAAACACGTTCTCGTGACCGATTACCTGAATCCAGGTGTTCTTTTGGATGCAAATTTGGCTTTTTACCTCAAGTCTGAGGAATTCAAAACTCCCATGGCAAGCAATATCGTGGCCTTTCCTGACTACGACTTATTGAAAGAATACAAGAATAAATCAGGAGGAGTGTACCTCGCTTGGGGTGAGCTTACCACACAGTTTAAATAGCCTGCATCGCAGGTGAATCAATGAAAGCACTAACGATTTCAATCTTCTTTACTCTTTGCCTGATCAGTTCGCCGATAACTTTGGCGAATACCATCAGAATCACATCAGGTCAATCGATTCAGGAGGCGGTGGATGGTGCCAATCCCGGAGATACCTTGATTATTTCCGAAGGGATTTACAAACAGTTCGGAATCATCATCCGAAAACCATTGATACTAATCGGAGAGAATTACCCCGTTATCGATGCAGATTTCAAAGGAAATATCCTGATTGTGGCCACGAATAATCTGACTATTCAGGGATTGAAATTGATTAATACCGGCCGATCAAATATGGATGATTCTGCGGCGATCAAGTTTTTCGATTCCAAAGACTGTGTTATTCGTGATAATATTTTGGAGAATACTTACTTCGGTCTTCATTTCTCAAATTCCTCCCAACTGACAATTATCAATAACAAAATCAGTGCATCTGCATTGAAGGAGTTTGAAGTGGGGAATGGTATTCACCTCTGGAAGTGTAAAAACTCTTACATCGGAAACAACGAGGTCTCCGGTCACCGAGACGGCATTTATCTGGAATTTGTGACTCATACGCAGGCCAAAGGGAACCTTGTGGAAAAAAATATGCGCTATGGTTTACACTTTATGTTTGCCCATGACAATAGCTATATCCGAAATACTTTTCGGAAAAACGGTGCCGGAGTGGCAGTCATGTACACCAAAAATGTCGTGATGAGAGAAAACCGTTTCGAGGAAAACTGGGGTTCGAGCGCATACGGAATTCTTTTGAAAGACATTAGCGACAGTGAAGTGGTAGGAAATATTTTCCTTAAAAACACAGTAGGGATCTACATGGAAGGCAGCAGTCGGATTGACTTTACAAATAACACATTTCAGGAAAATGGCTGGGCACTCAAGCTCTTGTCGAATTGTGACCAAAACACATTCCAGGCAAATAATTTCACTCAAAATACTTTTGATATCAGTACAAATGGTTCATTAGTTCTCAATACACTTACTGAGAATTACTGGGATAAATACGAAGGATACGACTTGGATCGGGACCTTGTGGGAGATATAGGATATCGCCCGGTAAATCTATTTAGTGTGATTGTCGAAAAAATCCCCGCCGCGATGATACTCTGGCGAAGTTTCATGGTGACATTACTGGATCGAATGGAGAAAATCGTCCCCACACTGACACCTGACGAAATGATTGATGAATCCCCAAAAATGAGACCTTATGATTTCGGTTAAAAATTTATCCAAAAGATTTGGCAAGTTACAAGTTCTGAAAGATTTCAATCTGGAATTTAAGCTTGGAAACAGTTACGCATTGATGGGGCCAAACGGAAGCGGAAAAACCACGATGATCAAGACAATCTTAGGAATGGTGATGCCGGACAGTGGAGAAATTCTGGTGAAATCCCAGTCCATCAAGGGGAGTCATTCCTACAGACAAGACATTGGCTACATGCCGCAGATCGGCCGCTATCCTTCCAATATAAAGATCGGACAGCTTTTTTCCATGATGAAAGATATGCGTCCTGAAATCAAGAATTACGATTTGGATCTGGTGGACGCTTTTGAATTGGATCAAATGAATGACAAAGCGATGGGTACACTTTCCGGTGGAACACGCCAAAAAGTAAGTGCGGCCTTGGCTTTTTTGTTTTCACCCGATATACTGATTCTGGATGAACCTACAGCCGGACTTGATCCGATTGCTGTGGAGATTTTGAAAGCAAAAATCAATAAGGAAAGGGTTGCTGGAAAGCTCATTTTAATTACCTCACATATCATGAGCGATCTCGAGGAACTCACTAATCAGGCGGTCTATATTTTCGATGGCGAAGTCTTTTTCAATGACACCATCGAAAGCTTAAAGGAGATGACAGGAGAAGACCGATTCTCACCAGCCATCGCGAAACTCATGCAGTGGACTTTAAAAAAAAAGGCAACTAATCCCAAAATGAGCCATGTTGAAACTACTTAAATACGCCCTATACGATATTCTGAAATCGCGTTTTGCGATGATATACACCTTGTTTATGATTTTGGTAGCCGTATCAATTTATCAGGTATCGGATGATCTCAGCAAAGTTTCACTCAGTCTGATGAATATCATGATCATGATCGTTCCGTTGATTTCTGCGGTTTTTGCAACAACGCATTTTTACAACAACTTGGAGTTTATAGAGTTGATGCTTGCCCAGCCCGTGAAGCGTTCACATGTATTTCTCAGCCAACTTTTGGCGGTGATCTTGATGCTGAGCTTATCGATTTTAATTGGATTTGGACTGCCGATGTTGCTGTGGGGAGCGGATAGTAGCTTGATTACCTTGCTTGGAGTGGGAGTGATCCTGAGTGCGGTTTTTGCAGGATTTGCCTTTCTCGCCAGTGTTTTGACGCGTGACAAAGCAAAAGCTATCGGAATTAGTTTGGGACTTTGGATTTACTTTTCCCTAGTCTATGATGGATTTGTGTTGTACCTGATATACAGTTTTGCGGATTATCCCTTGGATAAAGTCACACTTGGTTTGGTCATGTTGAATCCTGTGGATCTAGGAAGAATTCTTATGCTTATGCAGCTGGATATTTCAGCTTTGATGGGCTATACCGGTGCGTTTTTTAAGCAGTTTTTCAATAGTGGTTTAGGGATGTTGATTATTTTTATTTCCCTCTCTGTTTGGCTGGTGGTTCCTGTGTGGCTGTCGGGTTGGATTTTTGGGAAGAAGGATTTTTAAAAAAGATGACTATTGAATTATGATATAAGTCATTTGTTGTTTAAGAGATTAACCTTTAATTTAAATTGATTTTGATTTACAAAGTCGTATGAATATCAATAAGAATACTCCATGCGAGCTATGTCAAAGTAGAAAATTCTCCTTGTTTGAAGGGCTGTCTGACGAGCATCTTTGCAATTTGTCGGGTCATAAAAACCTCATCTCCCATAAGAAAGGACAGATGCTTTATTACGAAAATACCAGGCCACTTGGTGTTTTTTGTATCAATTCAGGGATTGTAAAGGTATTTAAGACAGCTTCCAATGGAAAAGAGCAGATTATTAGCTTAGTCCAGAAGGGCGATTTTTTGGGATTTGCCTCATTACTTGGTGAAGATAATTATTCCAGTTCAGCCAACATTATAGAGGATGCACTTATTTGCTTTGTTCCTAAAGAGACTTTTTTGGACATCATGGCCAAGGATAACAACTTCCACAGAAGGCTTATCAGTGCGTTGTGCCAGACTTTGGGAGGGATGGAAGAGCAGCTTACTGATGCTTCCCATAAAACCATCAGAGAAAGACTCGCATTCACCTTAGTCAAGCTTTGTGATTCTTATGGTGTGGAACAGGGAGGAGGTCGAATAATAGATATAATACTTTCCCGAGAGGAAATAGCCGGATTGGTGGGGACTTCTACAGAACCTATAATTCGCTTGCTGTCAGAATTTAAAAAAGATAATCTAATTAGACTTGATGGGAAGAAAATTATTGTTCTTGATGAAAAGGGCTTAATCAAACTCGCTGATTTTTATAAAAACTAATCCGCCCCAACAATCACCAACTTATTTTTCCATTAATAGCTTCAATGATAAAAACAAGACAACGCTAAAATTGTTTGAATTGTGCTATAAAGCATGATTGTTTCAGCAGCTAGTTGTAAATCCAATCCCTGATTGCATTTGAATTGAAATGCGGAAAGTTTAAGCCTGAATACATTGGCATGATGAACTTTTACCTTTCTGCCCTAGATGACTTGGTATGCAAGCCGCATGAAAACCCTTCCATAGGCATTATATTATGCAAAGAAAAAGACCAAAAAAAAGTAGAGTACAGTTTTAGAGATTTTAGCAAACCCCTGGGCGTAGTCACCTACAAAACCTATAACAGTATTTAAACATTAATCTGTAAACTTATTTAAGGACAAGTCACATTGGTTAAAAAAGCATCCTAATTTACTCAGGGATCTGGTACCTTCAAGAATGGAGGAAGTCTTCGTCAGTGACATCACCTATGTTAGAAGCAGGGAACGTACGCAGTATCTGAGCTTAGTCACTGATGCATTTAGCAGAAAAATAATGGGGTATCACCTTAGTGATGACATGAGCGCAGGAAATGTGGTTAAAGCACTTCAGATGGCTATAAAAAAACAGAAAAACAACTTGGCCACTTATCCATCACTCTGACCGGGGACTACAGTATTGTTCTGCACTTTATCAAGAAAAATTAACCTCCAGCCAAATAAAACCATCTATGACAGATGGCTATGATTGTTATCAAAATGCATTAGCCGAACGAATCAATGGTATATTAAAACAAGAATTCTTACTAGAAACCTGCAACACAGGCAAGGAATTAGAATGCTTAATTAAAGAATCCATAAACATTTTCAACAAGGAAAGACCTCACCTAAGTCTAAATATGAAAACCCCAAATGAAATCCATCAAAAAACCGAGGAAGAAAATCTCCCTCGGCTAATTTTACTAACTTAAATCTGTCAATCTATTTTAGGACGGGTCATTTATATCTGAATTTGAGAACGTAACAAGGGTTTTGATATTTTAATTTTTTCCTTATCAATTGCTTTCATTAAAGCACATAATATTCTTCAGATTCCTTTTTTATAGGAATGTGTGTTTCGCCTATCATTTCTTTTAAATTAATCTCAATGGTTTGAGCCAAATCCGTCATTGGAGTATCTAATGGTTCATTTTCAAACGGATCTTGCATAAGCATGGAAGTCTTTTCGATCGCAATAAAAATAACTGGGATGCCTATGGTGAGTACTGTTTCTACTATCAGATATTTATCAAATAAGCCAAATGGAATCATGGTGGCAAAAACATAAATAATAGTATGAATCAACATACTATGTGCTTTAGGGAAAACAGTGTTTTTTATACGTTCACATTTTCCCATTGAATCGCATAGTCGGGCTATTGTACTGTCTATTTGCATCTGTTGGAAATCATTGACCAAGTTGCTTTGTTTGGATTTCCGCAATGTTTCGGAATGAGCTGAAAGCAATGCATTGGGGACATTGAAGGCATCAATTCCATTTGAATCAATATATGCAGTTACCTTTTGGGAAAATGGCTGGTTCCTTAATGATTCTCCAAGTGCATAGCACCAGATAATCTGACGAAGGGCTATTTCCCTTACCATTGATTCATGACCCTCTTGTGTTCTGTCGAAAAAAGATTTGCTTTGTCGGACTAAGGTTCTGGAATCATTTACAATGGCTCCCCAGATTATTCTGGCTTCCCACCAGCGGTCATATGCCTGATTAGTCCGAAATGCAAGCAATAAGGCTACAGCAGTACCAAAAATTGCAGTAACTCCAATCGGAACAGAAATTTCATCTAAAAATCCATATTGATCAAATGCCCCTATTATAATTGAAAAAACTATAATAATTGCAATATCAGTCTTAATGGTATTTAGAAAATACAGGATAGATATTCGTTGGTTCAGTAGCATTAAATTTTTGCTTCAAGTTAACCTTATAACAGTGGTATATTGCTATTAGAACGGTTTCATATTTATTCAAAACCTAACTGGCTTTTTTGTCCCTGAATTCTTCCAAAGTTAGTCCTTGGGTGCGATGTGTCCATGAGCTTCCGGCATAAAGCCACTCGCCTGCGGCTCCTTATTTATTCCTTTTCCTCATGGCCTTATCTCCCCCAAGACCTGTGTGGCTGTCCTAATTCATTGTTCACCAAAACGAAAAGAAATTATGGATACGCTCGAAAGAAAAAAGGATCTATTTAAAGTAGCTGAAATCAAGCTAAGCTACAGTGCTAACGTGAAAAACTCCTTACGTCCTAAGGTGGGTACTTCAAGACAGGTGTATGAAGTATTCGCTCAAGCTTGGGATAACGAACGAATTGAATTTGTCGAGGATTTCAAAGTGATGCTGTTATCCAGAGCTAATAGAGTACTTGGAATAGTAAACATCAGTTCTGGAGGAACAGCAGGAACGGTAGTCGATGTGAAACTGGTCTATGCAGCCGCAATTAAATCTAATTCTAGTTCTGTAATCCTGGCTCATAACCATCCCAGCGGGAATCTAATGCCTTCAGAGCAGGATAAAAGATTAACACAGCGGATCAAGCAAGCAGGAAATATTCTGGATATTCCAGTGCTGGATCATGTGATCATGACTACAGAAGGATATTATTCCTTTGCTGATGAAGGGGAGCTTTAGTGTTCTTTTTAATTCATCTAAGACTAGTTTTTTAGCACCATACAAGCGAAAATTTAGTGTTTGCTATAAAAATATTGAATTCCTAAATTATATGATTTGTTGATATTCAAATTGATTGATGTAGATCAGGTATTGACAGCCTTCTTAAAGATTCTAACTTGTCAAGTTTTTTTATATCACTGAATTCTTTCAAAACTAGTCCTTGGAAGCAGCACAGAGCAATAAAAATTGCCCAAAATAAATTAAATAGAAAACATGAGTAAGTCTGCGAAGGGTAAGTAAAAAAAAAGGCTATAAGTAGAAAAGCTATCCTATTGGCTACCTAAGAACATGGAAAATTCCATATATAGTAAGGACAAGTATAAAAGAATGAATCGCGGCTGTGAATCATTTTAGCGAAGTATATAGCCAGTGGGCTGTTTTTATATCCAAAATCACTTTCTTTCACATAGCCTTTAGTTATTGAAATGGAAGATCCCGAGCGTAAGCAATTCGGGAGCTATCAGTTAATGGGGGCAATCGTCTCGTCTCCTCTTTAAGAGTCTGTCCAGCAGGCTTCCGGGAAAGAGGATGGTAGTAAGAAGAAAAATCCACTCTTATCCCCCATCTGGACTTAAATCAGGAAATCAAATTACGAACCAATTGATTATGATACGAGGTTATATCAGACAGTGAGAAATGATCTACAAACCCTTTTAGACTTCATCCAGAAAGTAGGAGTGGAAAATTACTGCCAGTTTGAATAGGTAATTTGTTTATATCCACCTTGGATTTAGGTGTTGTATAAAGCTGTTAGGTGTCCTCACAGTTTGAACTAGCGGTACAAGAGATACTATTTTCAACTTCAATTTTTTATTTCGATTTTTTGATCTGAAAATCATCAGGAAATTGAATCCTAAAATTCATCCGTATTTATCTAATTCCGATAGTTACGTTAACATATTGCCAGATATATATTCTACTTGAATAAGAAACGGAAGGAGTCATTGCTCCTTCCGTTTTATCAGTAATTCTTGCAGAAGAATCCAGTAAGCAAATAATGTACATTCAATGCAACAAATAAATTCCTATTAGAAATTTACTACTATCACCTAGTTTAAGATTAACTGGACAGGTTAAGGAATATACTTTCTGTTAAAGTTTAAAACCTATCGATGCAACAAAACTTCTTCCATCCGAAGTCCAGATTCCTGGACCGGGGTACATTTGTGGCCTTTTAGTAAAGTAGCTCTTATTCAATAGGTTATTGATTCCTACACGCAAAATGAATTTTGAAGAGACCTGATAGGAAGTGTTTAGATCCCAGACATTATAGGATGGCACGATTCCAA
>Ga0123337_10000480_pt1 | contig 66549 bp, 90 predicted proteins | sample frozenSSSSmetaG_FD_89792 | JGI IMG/M metagenome (GOLD analysis project Ga0123337, IMG submission 89792) | Glacier valley bacterial and archeal communities from Borup Fiord, Nunavut, Canada, to study Microbial Dark Matter (Phase II) -... | ecosystem: Environmental > Aquatic > Freshwater > Ice >...
AGCGCGAGGGGGCCGGGCGGGCCGATGGGCTGGCGAGAGGGGGGCGTCGGTAGCGGCACGGGGGGGGGCGGCGGGGGGTGCGGTGGGGGGGCGGGGGGGGGGGGGGGGGGGGGGGGGGGGGGGGGGGGGGGGTGGGGGGGAGGGGGGGGGGGGTGGGGGGGGGGGGGGAGCTGAGGGTTACGGCGGGGTTCTTCCACGATTGGGTCAATTGGTGTCAGAGTCATGTTGTGGCGTAGATGCGGGTGCGCAGGCAGCCGAGATGCGAAGGGGGTTCGGGGATGGGTGTGGCGAGGGAGTGTAGATTGTGGATATGGAGATAAATGAGCATGTGTGGGGAGATGTACAGGCTAGGCGCAATGCACTCGTATACTGTACCTATCCTTGATCCCTCTTTTCCTTCCTTCCCTAAATCAAACCCAGCAGTTTACCTCTCTCTCTCTACGCATGGTCGTGACGCTTACGTACTCAGTCATCCTCACTCATCCTGAGCCTCTAATCAGATATCCGATATCCGACTTCAGACTCAAGCATTCGGATTTCGTTCTCTACTCTCGTAAGTACCACCTAGGTTATCACTCCAATCACTGAATCCATCTCTTCTTCAATAATTATAATCCTCCTCCCCCGTTCAAAGATCCCCCTCCCCTCCCATCCGCTCCCACATCAACACCTGCGAATCCAAAACCCGTGTTCCCGCATATTGCGTCCCATCGTACCCTCATACTCAGCACGCAACACAGAAGACGCAGCTTTCTTTCGGCTTTATTCTGCGCCCACGACGCCTTCTTTCGCCAGCAACGGACGGAGCAGGCCAGACGGTCTAGAACGAGTACTGAGCAGCGAGCGCGCGTTCGTTGCCTTGGATGGATGATGGATGACATCTGCATTATGTACCGTTATATGAAGCGCCGACACTCCCTCTCCTCTCCTCTCTCCTCCATTCGCTCGGGGAGCATAATGTACAAGTATCCTAACTCCAACCCCTGCTACCTCCCGTCCCGTCTGCCCGCCTCCCCCCTCCTAACTCCCCCCGAAAAAGCTCCTCCTCACCCTATCCTTCCTCCCCCTCTCCCTCCCCTTCTCCTCCCCCTTCCCCCGACCCTCCTCCCTCTCCCTCTCAATCCCCTCCAAGATATCATCAAAAGTACGCGCCTCGACCCTCGCCGTCGCCGTCTGACTCGCGCTCACACTCACACTCACACCCACACTGCCCCTCGCACCCCCACTCGCCAGCACACCGTCACTCACGCTCCTCCCCTCCTCCACCCCCGGACCCCTCGACCCCGGCCGACTAGCCGGATGACTCGCCCCAAAATACCCCGACGACGGCCTCGATCCCGGCGCGCTCGCCAGTCCCCCCCCGCCGAAGTACTCCGCGGCCAGACACCCCGAGTTCCTGCTCCCCCCGCGACGCTGACGGCTCGCGCTGCGGGAGCGCGGGTGCTCGGGGCGGGCGGGCGCGAGCGTGGCGCTGCCTTGGCGAAGATGGCCGGCCGCCGACGACGCGGACGCGGCGTCCTCGCTGTGCGCCGCGTCGCTGTGGGAGCTGTGCCGGAGGTCGGGCCAGTCGTCGTCGACGGGGGCGCGGTACGCGGAGATGCGGTGACTAGGCGCGTTATTGGAGTGCGGGTTGCGGAGCTCCAGCTCATGCAGCAGTCGGGCGCCCACGAGCCAGCAGTGGCTGCGGCTGTAGATGCCCTCGGGCGTGTTGTCGGCGAGCTCGTCTGCGTGCGGCGTGACGCCGTGGCTGCTCTCGAGCCAGGGCGGGGGGCCCAGCGGGGGCTTGCAGAGGAAGTACTCCACGCCCTCGGTGTGGCGGAGATTGGCGGGCTCGACGACGAGCATGGGCAGGCTCTGCAGGACGGCGTAGAGCAAGAGCCAGTAGCCGTAGCGCTGGTCGCGGAGTTCCTTGAGGGATTTGCCGTCCGATTCTTTCTGTTCGAAGGCGGCGAAGGCGCTCAAGAATGGCTGCTGAATCCCTTGATCCATACTGTGCGCTTTGGCCATGATCAGGGTTGTCTCGAAAAACTTGAGTTTGCGACTTTCCCCCAGTTGTTGCTCCTTTTCGGATCTGCTGCCGAAGGCCGCATCGATAGTTTGCATATCAGGAAGTTGTGGAAGGTCGAATGGAATCGGAGGCGCGACGGGCAAATTGGATATATCATGCTCGGACATGATTTTGCGTAGAGCCATAATCTCAAGCTCTTTCTCTGTCATATCATCCTCTATCGTGACTTCCTCGACATCCAATGATCTGGTAGTGAGAGCATCGCGGTCGACTAAGAGGTCGTATAGTGAGGAGAAGTCTTCATAGAGAATCTGAAGCACAATCCGATTAAGGCCAGGTAGCGTGAAATTATTCTTCTTGCTGTTGACCCTAGGTGGCCAAGATCCATGCATCTCCTTGTAATAATTCAGAACGAACGTTCGAAAGGAGGCAAAATGGGATCTCCAAGATGCGAATCTAACGACCTTACTCTCCGCAGTAACCTTGGAACTTGCTGATCCATTAAAGATGTGCGGAAACTCAAAATCTGAAAGGGGTCTCCCAAGGTTGATGTGACGAAGTTCGAGGTCCATGTACTCGCGTTCCAACCGATTCCGAGTATTTTGGGAAATAATATTGAAGAGTCTGGAATTTGCCATGTTTGCGAAACTGTAGGCACCGACAAAATGAGTGAAAGCCTCGTTGTACAGTTCTGTAGAGCGCATTCTTTCACCAAGGATAATGCCTTCGAGGATTTTCTCAGAGGATCCTCTCATATCTAGCAGCGAGAATTGCTCGCAGTAGAAACTGAAGGCTGTCAACGGGGCAACGCCGAAATCTCCAACGACGTCATCGTAGAAACCCAACTCCTTGAGATAAGTGGCGATGGAAAAGAAGACTGAAAATGGGTCTGGGAATCTTCTGGATGCTACCAGTGGTTTATGCAATAAGAATGCGAATAGGTTCCGGGCCGCCAGAAGACGATCAGTATCTCCTCCGCCATCAGAATTTTCGAATAGATCCACTTGGTCGATTGGAAAATATAGATGGCCTTCCTTGTGAGCTTGAAGCATTTGCGGATTCGGATCGATGGCAAAGGTAGCATCGTATGTTGAGAGGCATGGATTTGGGTCGAGAGCAGTGAAGGTTGCGTCTGATGCCGAGTTCGACATTGAATCTAAACTCATGCGTCCAATCCTCTCTTCTTCTCTCAAAGCGGCGGTGTCTGGCAACGTCGGTAGTTGACTGCTAGTTTCGCTATGACTGAATATATGCCACATCAATTGCGGTGAGGAATCTAAAATGCGAGAAGGGACCTTGAACGAGGGCGCGCATCCAACTGGAAATAGATATACATTGACATTCGCCATATCATCCCAGAGCTCAGAGACCTTGTGATGTCAGTAATCATCAAAATCTTTGACTCGAGGGGGACTAACTCTTCCTCCAGAAGTCAAAGGCACCAAGTCATACTCCACCACATTTGGCCCACCTAGCATCCAGGATACTGGACCAGGAGTCCCTGGTTCTTGTGATGCACCTCTGAATAGAGGTCTCAAACTCATCCGGTTCAACAGTCTTCCCCTGGCTGGTCCACTGCTATCTGACGTATGTGAATCGTTCCCAGGAGAAGGAACCATGAGTGTCCCTGAAATACCGCTGTATGCAGTCTCAATAAACGTCATCCGATTAGCAGGTGAGCGGTCCCTCGTTTGTGGTCTTGAGTTGGGAGCTACCGAAGACGACAACCCCGACGACAGCGAAGGTTCATGGAGAAGATTCGAAGATGCTGACTTCGTAAGCTTGTTCGGCTTATGATTCAAAGCGCTCGTAGGCAGTGGCGGACTGAAAGCGCGTTCCGCACTCGTATCCGGTCGTGGAGGAGCGTTGCGGGAGAGCAGCCGAGGTTTATCTAATTCCTTAGCAGCTGTATAGACAGCAATAAAGGGCATGGAAAGACGCCTGGAAAGGCGCCTGGAAAGACGCTGCAGAGAGGACTTCCTCAATGCCGGCTCGACGGGTTTGGGATCGGGGTCTGGCACTTGAAATTGACCCTCCGGGTCCCATAGCTTGTTGAGAGTAGGCGATGACTGGCTCCGCGGGAGGGGATTCGAGAGGATTGTGGAAGGGTTCAACTTGGACTTCCCAGAAGACGAATCATCATCATCCTGCTGATTGTGTTCTTCTCCTTGCTTTGGAGAGGTGGGAGCTTGGATCGTGATGGAAGGGATGTCCGTGGAAGGAGCTTTTTCTAGGAACTCACTGTTTGACATGTTGGAGATGATCTCAGGCTGTTGTTCAGGCTGTTCTTTAACCTGTTCTTCAGCGGGAGGTCGACCTGCTTTGATGGCGGTGGTGAAAGGCAAAAGTTGCATGAGCATGGGAGATGTGTACCTAGGCAGTCATGGAGAGACAGTGATGCACTGTATAGTCTCGTAGGATGCAGGATGAGAACTTCCTGACTGCACCTGCAACAAGCTGCTCTAAGAAAAGTAACTTGGATATCTTTGTGTGGATTGACAAGGCAGTTTTCAGAAGGAACCCGCTGAAGAAGTTTGCGAAGAAGTTTGTGAAGACGCTGCTGAAGAAGTTCCTGAAGAAGCTCGTGAAGAAGTGCCTAAAGAAGTTCGTGAAGAATTTGAGGTAGCTAATTCCATGTCTAGATGGTGAAGAAGAATAACATGCATCAAAGAAAGTTTCTGGGGACGCAAGCTCAAGAAGGATGACGATGACAATTGTGGAGCCGGAGCGGGAGATCATCATGAATCTGTAAGATCGGCAGGCGCGATTGGCCATGGACCATGGAATTGGAGCAAGCCGAAGATATTCATATTCATCATTTAATGTCGTGACTCGTGTGTTATGTTGTGTTGTATTGTGGAGAAGTGAATAATGCAGAATATCCGGCAGCCATTCACCATTCAGTGCTGGAAAGAGCTATGTGCTCCATCCACATGAAGCATTTTCTGCATCTTTTGTTCCCCGTGCTGAATGCATGCAATGAGTGCCATTATGCTTGTATTTGCTGTACCTTTCAAGTAGGACTGTGAGGACTGTGAGGGCTCCAATCTGCATAGCCCGACATAGTAAGCAAGCATCCATGAAGCATAATCTGAACGATAATCTGCACTGAATGTTCAAATGATATTGAATGCTGCAAATGGCAATGCTATCGTTAACATCAGTGTTGTCCAAATGATATTAAAGATATTTAAATGCTGCAAATGGCAATGCGGTCGTTGACGTTGAAAGTGAAACACTATGGATCGTGAGGCTAAATATATCCATGATGCCAAGACGCCATGACAGCTCTGGCATTAGCTCAACGGCTTTCTGACGACGACAACGACGACGATTGCGACCAAGCTTGCGACGCTCATTGTCTACCATTTCTTTACTTCTCTACTTCTTCACTTCTTCACTTAACAATGCTTCATTTGCACTCACTAGACACCATGGTGAACTATACTACATAGCATATCATATTGTATACTATGCTGCTTTGCTGCCTTTATAACACTCACTCATAGGCGGCTATGCTCACTATCAGCCCTGCCTTCACTCATCTTCATGCAGCAAACACTTCAGCAGCAACTGCAATGTTTAATTTATAAAAACAAAGGCCATTAGTCTCCTCTTAACTACTTTTGTTTTCCCTTTCACTGCTGTTCTCTAATGTTTGATTCTATGATCTTAGCTATTCTTCTTTCGTCCCTTGTTTTTTTAATGTTTTTTTACTATATTAATCTCCTGCTAGTCCTTCCCCTTTCTTAGAATGCCTGCTTTTACTATGTACTTATAATTTCAGTTCTATATTCTATATTCTAAATTATAAAGACCTTCTCCCTCCTTTACTTAGCATAGTCTAAATTATAAAGACCTTCTCCCTCCTTTACTTAGCATAGTATCTCCTCGTCCCTTCTGCACATTACTGTCACGTAGAATCTCACCCACATCAATCACTCACGTTGCATTTACACATCACGACACCCCCATCACACCCGCACATCTCAAACTCATCCTCTCAACTTTCCATTGCATTCCCCCAATCACCTATCCTACACCGCCCATCAGGCCGCACTCAGCTGCATCCAGGCCATCCCCTACTCCCTGCCCCAAACCAAACACCCCCTAACCACCCCCCTCGCCTCCTGCAACGCCCTCATCTCCTCAATGACCCTCCTCTCCTCCCCCGCCAAAAACTCCTCCACCCGCTCCATCCGCTCAAAGAACGCCGCATGGCGGCCCGAGATCGGCGTCGCGTCAGCGTGCCTCCACAGCACGGACGGGAGCTCAAGGATCGGATCGCCGGGCGCGAAGCCGGGCACGAGGTTGGCACTGCTGCGGGAAGCTTGGTCGGCGTTGGTGGTGGTGGTGTTGGTTGGCTTGACGGCAGCGGCAGCGGTTAGATCGGTGAGGGGAGACTCGTGGGGTTGGGGCTGGTGGTGGGGCTAGCAGCTGCAGCGGCGGAATGGTAGGTGTGGTGGGGTTTGTCGGGGTCGAGCAGGTTGATGGTTGTGTCTGAGGGGAAGGACATTGGTTGGCGAGGGTTGTTGCGGCCTAAGTAACGTCTGATCACTGTGGAGCGTTAGCTAGGTTAAGATCGGGAGGGGGATTGAAAGGGATGGGAAGGGAAGGGAGGAGAAGGAATGGCAAGAGAAATGGCAGCTAGGAAGATGGGGATTAGAAGGGAAGGGAAGGGAAGGGAGGGAAGGGAAGGGATTGAAAGGGAAGGGATGGCAAGAGAAGCGAAGGGAGGGAAATGGTCGCCATGACGATCTAGATCGAGATTCTCGATCCATACAGCTAAACACCTAAACTCCTAACAATAGGCAAAAATGGGAAGGAAAGCAAACGAAAAGAACCAAAGGAGGATGGAAACGTACTATATTTGATCATCAACATCGTTGCGACGATGCCTCAATGAATGCGGGCAAAGAAAGAAAAGAAAGGAAAAAAGTAAACAAAGCGCCAAGCTACATCGCAAATATATAGATGTTAACGGGGTAGATGGTTGAGACTAGTCCTGCGATTATCGCTAGATGTCGTTGTCGACGTCTAGGTTGGTGAGAATCGCAGTGGAACACTCTCAGCGTAGGGGGAGCGGGGAGAGATAGGGAAGAAGAGGAACGTCTTGCGACAAGGCGTTTGTTAAGAGGGAGAAGAGAAGATGAGAGTATCTATTAAACCCTCTATTAAGGAGGGGTTATTTAAGGCTGTGAGGAGGAGGATGGGCTCTATATACAGATAGAGGAACTACAAATCTTTTTTAAGGAACAATTAGGCAAAAGCACAAAAGGAATAGGAAAGCTAGTCTTAGATGAACGCTCTTTAATAGAGTGTACATTAGAGGTGGCAAGGAAAGGGGTAGGACTCATGATGCATATGTACTATAAATGATATCAATCCATGAAAGTAGATAGAAGTTTCAAAGTAGAAAAGTACCATAGCAGGGTGCACGAAGAGCATTCTAGATGTAGCAGATGGCATTACATAGCCATCCTCACATCTGTTTAGAGTATACATGTCCTCATGCACCTAGCTATGCTTTTTATAATCTATGACTTTAAGGCTAAGTTTTCAATGCCTAGTATCATTAAGAGCATTTGTTTGCAAAATTAAGAACATATCATTAATCCATGACCTTGCACCTATCCCTAGGTTTCTAAATACTAAGAAAGCATCTACGTGTGTCCTGCTTTCAAAGTTACAAGTTTCTAAGACGATGGATGGATCCTAGGGACAATGTTTACGTGAGGAGCGTTTGAATTGTAGTACGTTGTTGCATGTGTATATCACCACATTAGAGCTCATGAGAAAGACTTGTGGAGTTTTGAAGAGATAAAATTTAAGGTTTATCTATGGATATGTCAATTGTTGCCTATTGAATTAGCAGATGATTGTTTTCTATAAAATCATAGTTTGTTAAAAGGAAGGAAGTCTAAGGCTGAAGCGTAGGCTACAGCACATGACCGCATGCTGCAGTCTGATTGAAAATAACACCTTAGAACACAACTTCACTCCTCCATCATCATCTCTCCTTCACTTTCTTTCATTCATCAATTCATTCCTCCATTTTCTTTCACTCAGGGCCGTTCAATTCTATAATCTAGTACTCAACATTAGGCCTGTTGGACACATAGATTTGCTGGGTGAAATAGCTATGGTGCAGAGCTGTATTCGGAGCCATTTCACTAGAATGGTTGGGCAACTGGAAAAGATCGCAGCAATGTAGGTTCTCATATCCATGCTCAACATCACCTGTGATTTATTTGTTTATTTATTTCTTTGTTCGTTCCCTTCTTTATCCCAACGAGCATTGAGACTCAGACCTATCACCATCACGTGCCTCAAGCTGCCTAGCCGCTAACAGCACTAGCTCCACTCCCTCATCATTCTTCCCAAACAGGCTTAGGGCGCTCTGTGGTCGAGTTCTCCGCAGCCAGCGAGTCGAGCCTCACGACCGTCGCCCTCCCTCTTCCTCTGCAACATCACCAACCGGCCACCCACCACCCGCAACCCCTACACACCACGATCATCATCATCATCAGAGTCCTGAATCTCGTCGCCGAGCTATGAGTCGAGGCGGTAAACTTGCCCCTGAAGTCAATCGGTAAGTGATGAACTGATTGATGCCTGTCGCTGTCGGGCGGATGGCGCCCCCCCCGCCCACGTGCGCCCTTGCCCGATGGGAGTCGGCGTCGGCGATGGAGAGCAGAACACCCTGGCTAATGGTTGACATAGAGCTTTGTTCGTCAAGAATCTTAGGTACGATGCTCTTCGATGAGAGAGGGGGAGGGCGAGAGATGAGCGATGGGGGCGAGATGGATGATGGGGGAGTGCTGATGTGGTGCGGTCGCTGACATCGAAATAGCTACAACGTAACCCCAGAGGAGCTGTTCGACCTCTTTGGAAAGTTCGGTCCTATCCGGTATGCATCCTCGACTATCTACGGCGATACGCATCAGTGCTAACTCTTCACTACAGCCAAGTTCGCCAGGGCATCGCCAACAACACAAAGGGCACCGCGTTCGTCGTCTTCGAAGATGTCATGGATGCAAAGCAAGCCTGCGACAAGTTAAACGGCTTTAATTTCCAGAGCCGCTACCTCGTCGGTACGTCTCCCTTCTGCCCCATACACCCACTTGTCCATCGCCGCCCAAGAAGACCAGATCTAACATGCCATCGCAGTCCTATACCACCAGCCCGAGAAGATGAAGTCGAAAGAGGACCTCGAGGCGCGCAAGGAGAATTTAGAACAGCTCAAGCGCCAGCACGGGATCGAATAACAAATAGACGGGCCGGTGGAGACAAAAGCTGCAACGCAAACAACCGAGGTCTCTGCGGGCCCGTCGCGATCGACATCGTGCGGCGGCGTCGACGAGGGAGGAGGGAGAGTCAAAGAAGGCGCAGGCTCGAAATGGCGTACTTCTTTCTTTGCTTTTGTGCGTGATTTCGGTGGGGTGCGGATTAGGCGTTGAAGGAGGTGTTAGGTATGTGATATGTGGGAAGGGGAAATGTCTATATCACTAGGAAATGAGCGCAGGCCTTTGATGGGCTTCCTGGACTGGATTTTGACTGGCTTCTGGCTGGGGGGAGGGGCAGATGGCACTGCACTGCACTGCACAACACAACTGGCTTGATGCGTTGCTTATAGTTACTTATGGCTTCTACGAGGCGGTCGTGGCAGACTGGCTTGAATGTATTGATGGTTTTCCTCTCTTCAATGTCCTGATATCACTTGCAGTGCGGTTATAACATGCCAGACTGACGGAATCCCTCGAAATTCACCAATCATAGGACAACAAGGACAACATTGTTCAAGCAAGCATCCCTTGCGTACCCAGCCCATTCCTTTATCCCCAACTCTTCGATTTACCACCTACTGTGCATCTATCATTCTATAAACAATCCTATCCCATCCCATCCCATCCCATCCACCACAATACATACATCCACGAAGAATAGGTACCATATCAGGCACGGCCTTGCGATTGTCCCGATCCCGACTCTCATGCCTTGCTTTCCTTCTCGTCACGTGCGCACCTCCGCTGAAGCGCACATGATCCAACTCGTTTCATCAGCGGCGGCGAAACTCTGCGCCGAGCCACCGCCAACCCAGCGCTATGACGCTTTGAGCAGATACGATCTGACACCTGAAGGGCCTGGGACAGCGGCTGAGACTGCGCACCTGGATTCATAACTCGCACCAACGCAACCACTCGAGACTGTGCTTGCGATTAGCACCAGACGACGCGGCGAAGCTGCAGATATAGCGAGAGAAGAAGAGGAGAGAAGAAGCGGAAGCGGAAGCGGAAGTGGAAGTGGAAGAGGACGCACGAGAAGGCGTCGGAGATATAGAGGAGAGCCTCGCCACCAGCGTGTTTCACCAACCTCCAACGACGAGGAGACGCGAGACGAAGAGCGCCATCAAATACGACGCCGCTAGAACGGCAGGAGACTACTCGATCCAGTCGATCACACACATCCCATCGCGATTCTCGAATCTCCAAACCTCCACATCTCCACCCATCCGTCCCTCACCATCGACATCCACAGCCGCACCGGGCCCCTCGCCCTCCTCGCCATGGCGGCCCCTCCCCCCTCCCTCACAAGCACGCTCCTCGCGCTCACCACCCCGACCGCCACCGCCCTCGCCGTCCCGCACCCCCCGCTGCCGCCGCACGCCGAGTGCCAGCTGCTGGGCCCGTTCGCGCTGCTCGTGCAGCTGGCGCTGGGCGGCCTGGCGCTGCTGGCGCTGGTGTACAAGCGGTGGCGCGAGCGGCCGCAGCGGCCGGTCAAGGTGTGGGCGTTCGACGTGAGCAAGCAGGTCGTCGGGAGCGTGCTGGTGCATGTCGCGAACCTCGTCATGAGCATGCTGAGTAGTGGGGAGTTCGGGGTGACGCTGGAGACGGTGGCGAAGTTGGGGGGAGGAGAGGGGGGGGAGTCGAATTCGTGCAGTTTTTACTTTTTGAATTTGTTGATTGATGTGAGTATTTGCCTTTTTTCTTCTTGCGGCTCGGCGATTGGCGATTGGCGATTGACAAGACGGAGAATGGAAAGCATGGAAATGGGCCGGCATACGAAGGCAATAGAAAGGCAGAGAGAGACCATCGCTAATCCTCCATACTAGACCACGATCGGCATCCCCATCCTAATCTTCCTCCTCCACCTCCTCACACGGCTCTTCCTCCTCACGCCCCTCGGCGTCCCCCCCGCCTCCCTCGCCTCGGGACACTACGGCACACCGCCCAAATCCTCGTGGTGGGCGAAGCAGTCCCTGATCTACTTCCTCGGCCTTCTCGCCATGAAGCTCGTGGTCCTGCTGATCTTCATCGTCTTCCCCTGGATCAGCGCCGTCGGCGACTGGGCGCTTCGCTGGACCGAGGGCGACGAGAAGCTGCAGGTGGGCTTCGTGATGCTGTTCTTCCCGCTGGTCATGAACGCCACGCAGTACTACATCATTGACGGGTTCATCAAGGGAAGGATGGAGGCCGTGGAGGGGGGGATGGGCGTTGATGTTGATAGCGAGGAGAGCGGTGAGGAAGAGGAAGACGAGCAGGATGGGTTGCTGGGGTTGGGGGACCAGGAGGTCGTCGTTGTCAAGCACACATCGAGACATCCGAGGCCGGCCGAGTATGATGAGCAAATGGATGGCGTGGAGGTTGGCAGTCAGTCGAGCTCGAACTCGGTGGGTGCGGAGCAGCGGGAGCGAGAGCGGGAGCGCGCGAAGTTGATGACGGAGAGCGAAGAGGAGCACACATGATCAAGAATAGGCGTGTGAATCCGTGGAGGAAAGATGGCTGGGCTTTTTGGAGGTGGAATCTGCAGTACCACGATTACACCACTCCTTATTTCCGAAACTGTCGATACATATTTGGCCGCGGAGTGGCGCGGAGTGGAGGCGCAAGATACATTGTTTGGGTGAGGGCTATGGGTTGCATTTTCTTCTTCCTCGCATGGCGTTGGACATGGACGGTTGCTGTTTGTCTCATTGTGTGTATAGCACTGGGGTGGAGGGGATGGATGGAGGGAATTGGAAGTGGAGTGCGGGGATATCTGCGATGGTGATGAGATGGAGATAACTGTGAATAAAAGCCGACAGATCGACAGACAAACGTCTGCACAGCCCACTTCAGTATTTGTGCAGCTGTGAGTGAATGAAGAACTCAATGAAAGCGCAGTGCAAGGCAGGAGAGAGAGGCGAATTCCTCGCAATCGGCAGGCGGTGCCGTGCCCACGTCTGTGACATTTGGTGGTGGATACTGCTCACCAACTCTTTTTCTCTCCCTCGTTTTCTCCAGCAAAGAAACAATATCTCGCCATTCGCATCCCATCATTCCCCTCAACCAGCTCCTATGGAATGCAGGTCTTTCCCTCCCGCCGCCAACAACAACAACGACGAGAAACAAAACGAAAATCTTCATTCTTCCGCTCCTCGATCTCCCTTTGCATTTCCATGTCTTTCCACTATATCCCCACATCACATAGTGCGCATGAGCCAGCACTACAGAGACCCTGATCTTCTCATTAGCCGACCTCTCAAACCGCTGCAGTACCAGTCCAGCATGCCAATACAGCCCCCCCCCTCTCTACCCAGTGCAACCAGTGAAACGATGCCCACCCACCCACCCATCCCCACAGCATCCCCTCAAACAACTCCAAGAGCGAACCACAGCTGCGCATCGTTCGGACACTCACCTGCACCACTCCCGCTTCCCGTCCCCATTCCCATCTCTCCATTCATGATTCACCGCACCTGTGACCTCCCTCTCCCATCCCCGATAAAGTCCGCTCCAACCCCCACCGCCAGACGCCGCAACACGGATAAACAGCTGTTCTCGGCTAGTTTATGTCCTCCGCCTTATCGGCACGGTTTGGCAAAAGCCCCAGATGCGCCGATGAACGGCCGAGCGGCAGTCTGACTCTGAGAGGCGGCAGATCGCGTGCCGGAGACGGTAGGTTGCGGCACGGGCTTGGGGCGGCAGCAGTGGGAGGGGGAGAGGGAGATCGGTGGTGGTGAGGGTGAGGGTGGTTGTGAGGGTCAGAAAGAAGGGCAGGAGGTGGGATTTAAGGATGTACGGTGGGCAGGGCGGGTGCTGGAGGGATGGAGCGGGATGCGGGGGTGAGAAGGGAGAAAGCGCTGCGGGAGGTTGCGGTGTAGTGGCTTTGTCACATCACGCTGAGATGAGAAAGCGGACGGGATTTCTGTTTTGTTTTGTTTTGTTTTAGTTAGGTAGATACATCTATGGTATATGACAGAGAACAGAGATATTCACGCTGCTTTCCTCATTACATGAGATGAGATGAGACATCCTGTGAATCAGCCACTCGATATCTTGCGGAGAAGATCTCGCACCCTGATGATCCTGAACTCCACATGACCTGCCTTCACGCTCTGCTCCTTTGAATACTTCATTGTCCCTGAGTATCGAGCTGGCAGAAGCAAAAGGGGAGAGACTCAGCGGCCAGTTTCCCTCCCATTGCTGGAGCGTCTTTGGATCCTGTAGACACGGCTTGAACAACGGTTCCGATGAGGCGCTCGTTTGTAGGCGTATAAATATCGAGAAGCGTCTCCTGCCCTATTTTCTCAAATAGAAATGCTACATGCTCCGCAGCAGTCTGCGAACAACCATTGCAGAATGTCCGAGTTGATGATTCCACTCTGCAAAAGCGGCATTTGCATTATCATCCAAGCTCCCCGGCTGTTTACGTACGGGCCAGTTATCGTCGGGAGGGCTCGTTCGTGCACGAGGATAGAGGGCTATGTTCAGTTCTTTGCCGACTTATACAGAGCATGCTCCTTTGCGAAAGTGCATAACATACATAGACGTCCAGTTCATTAAGAGCGACACGCCAGCATCGACTTTTCAAAGCTCCCGCGCCGCGACAGAGAGAGATGCAAGGAGTAGTGCGCGTGGCTGTTTTCGGGTTGCAGGAGTCGACCGTGGCCGGCCAGCCATGGCAGATGCAGTGCAGAACCTCTGCTGTGGAGGATTCATGTAAGGAAGCTTGTTAAGGTAGAAGAGGCTATGCACTTCGCATTATGCTGTTGTCCTCCGGTCTTTGTGGTCCGGTCCGGCCGGCCTACAGGCTACTCCTAAGAGTATTCCGAGAGTATTACCAAGAGTCCCATCACTCATGCGAGCAATAGCGAAGGAGAACGACTAGGACCTGCTAACATAATAATATTGCTCCTACTTATACGCGTATATGTGCTGCTGCGGATACCAAAATCGGACTTTAAGAAAGATACTTAACTCAAAATTTCCAAACCAGTACTCCGACTACTACCCGCCCAACCCCATCTCCCCTCCCTCCTCCACCTCCACCTCTTCCCCGCCCCTACCCCTCCCCTCCCCCTTATCCCCCAGCGCCCCAACAACCGCCGCAACCAGCCCCTCCACAACCTCCACGCCCCTGCGCACTGCCTCCGCCCCCGCCGCAGCCGGCACATGCAGGAACAGCACGCGGCGCTCCTCGCCGCGCCGCCACAGATGCGCCAGACTCGCGTAGTAGATGTACTCGCACAGATACCTGCCGGCGTCGTGCGACAGCCTCAGGTCGGCCGTCTGGGGAGGGGATGCATCAGCATTGGTCTTGCACGAGGCCCGTTCTCCGCGCAGAATGCGTGCGAGGGCGGGAGAGAGGGGAACCGGACAGGGGGCAGAGGTGCGCTGCAGACCGGCACGAGGAAGGAGGGAAGAGAAACGCCATCGCCATCGCCAGACACACGGGAAATGCAGCAAGGGAAGGGAAGCACGAGACACACTCGACTCACCGGCACAGCCTCCCGCCACCTGCGCAGCACCTCCTCCACATCCACATCCGGCTCCAACACCTCGGGGACGCCCACCCAGCTCTCGCACTCCGCCGCCCCCGCGCCCCCGACCCACCGCCCATCCTCGCCCACCCCCTGCCCCCTGCCATCCACATCCGCGACGCCATACCCGCGCTTCCACGCCCTCCTCTCGACGCTGTAGAACGCCCTCCCGGCAGCCATGCCGATGTGGATCGCGAAGTCGAAGCCCCGCCTGCGCCTCGGCCGCTCTTTCCCGTCCGCACCGCCCTCCCAGAGCCCCGGCACGAGGCCCCGCACGCGGTCGTACGAGACGCGGAGCGCGGCGGGGTGGACGCGCAGGTTCACGGTGCGCGCGTCGGCGGCTCCGCGCACAGGACAGACCAGCGAGGCGGGTAGGGCGCGCGCGATCTCCCAGGATGGGTTGAGGGGGTGGTCTTTTTTGAAGGGCTGGGTTGGCGGGGGGGGTTAGCGTGGGATGAGCGGGGTCGTTGGGGGCGTCTGGAGAGGTAGATCACCAAGACGACGAGGATGATAGGGCTGAGATGCGAGAGGAGGAGGAGGAGACAAGAAAGCGGACGCAGAGGGAGAGGAGGAGAAGATCCTACTTACGCCAAACCCCGTGATCAAGACCTCCATCTCCACATCCTCCTCCCCCTCCTCCTCCCTCCCCTCAACCCTCACACCCTCATCGCCCATCCTCTTCCTCTTGCTCCGCTACCTCGCTTCAAAAGACAGCCAAAATCCACCGCACTCCACTCCTCAGCATAAGCTCCAACGAACGTATACGTATGCGTATGCAATGGATGGATGGAGGCAGTGAAAGAGCCAGTCCGTTCGTTGACCCGGAGACGTTGCTTTGCGTTGCGTTGCGTTGCGGGGAGGCGGGGCGGGGCCGGGAGTAGGGACTGGGTTGTGTAGGCTTGTTATCTAATCTAATCTAATCTAATATGCGGGATCTACTACGGGGGGTCAACACAGCCATACATACCTACTCAGGCAGGATACAGGTTACAAGCAGTAAGTGGCGATGGGTATTTAGAGCCGTAGCATTGACATTCACATTCACATTCACATCACACATCACGCTCTCGACAAGTTTGGATGGAAAGATCTTTCATCGCCCGCCCCTCAACAAGGCAGTCTCCGAGAGCCCATCCAATCCCCATGCCCATGCCCAAGCTATCCATCCCTCCCTAAGCCTAAGGAAGCAAAAAAAATGCCAATCCCCCTCTCTCTATCCACACAATGTAATAGAATTCCCACAAGCAAATCCTCAGAACTACAGAACAAAGTAACGCCACATGACAAGCCATCCCTTTCATAATCCATCCCGTCATCCGTCATCAAGCCGTCATGAATGCATTTTGGGAGCCCAAAAGATGCCGAAAAGCAATGTTGAGATTTTCCGTTGTGTGTTCGAGTGTGTGTGTGTGGTATCCCCGCCAGACAATGCCAAAAACTTCAGAGCCCCTGAAGTGAAGTCCTCAGCCGTCCAATCCAGGGCCAAATCTCCCCTTGCAGAGAGAGTCGCTGAGCCCAAGTCGACACGGAAGAGAAAGTGTGCTTGCCGGAAGATAGCACGGAACTCGCATCAGGACTCATGATCGTGCTTTCAAATGCCCAATCCAAACGAACGCCCAGAGAGCCTGTAATCAAGGATTTGGTCGTTAACAAAAGAGTAATCCATAAGTCGCTCGCCATATAAACATCCCGTCGTGAAAAGGTAAGCGCCTGTGCCGAAGATAGTCGACTATTAGAAAAACGGCGTGCTGTCAGAATACGCGTGAGCGAGGTATGTTGCTTCGTGACGCAGACGGCCGCATGTGCTGAGAATAGGTATGTAACTCCAACGCGTCGTTACGTTTCGCCAAGCCGGCCTGGCCGAAGTATTGTACCGACCTGCCACCTAGGAATAGACTCGGCCGTGAAGCCTGCAGGTCGATGTATTATGCAAGATATGGAAACAGCAATGTAAAGTTCTCGCAAGCGCGCTGCAATGCGGAGAGGGAAAAAAACGCCGGCGCCATGTTCATCAAGGTTCGTAAGGTATCGTATCATAATGTCGTGTCGAACAAGCAAAAACAGACAGAAAAGAAGACATCGCTGATGTCTATATGTATTTCCGTAGGTAGGAGAACTTACAAGGCCCCACCAAAGCCCGCACCGCTGTCAGACTCGTCGATTCTGTGCGTAGAGGGGCCTTTCTCATCCAGCGGAGCCGAGTACGGTGGCAAAGCTGGTCCTTGACTGAAATCAAAAGACTCAATGGAGTGGCGCGATTGATGTTGTGCGTTCTGCGTGGTGTGGTAAGGACGACGGCGGACCGTGGCCATGTGCCTGGGACTGCCAGGGAAGGAAAAAGTGTCGTCGCGAGGATTCGGAACGCGGCGTGGATAGGTGCTGTGCTCCGGTACTGGTCTTCCTGGCAGCTTGAAGACAGGCGGAGGAAGGAGCCCAAGCATTGGGAATCCTTTGGCCTTGGACAACGAGTGACTCGCTGATTGAGTAGCGCGATGACGACTTGGACCAAAGACGTCGTTCTGTGAGGATACAAAATTGATCGACTGTGGCGCAAAGTACGCATAGTCGCGGTGGCGCAAGGAGGCGTCGCCCACCGTATGACCACGGCTGCGGACGCGTCGCTGAGCAGGCTCGATTGGAGGACCAAAGAATTCATTGTCCAGAATGCTTGGGCGAGAGACTGCTCCATTGGAGGTCAACTCATCCTCAAGGTCATGCTGAGCCCGACGCTTTTGAGTGCCATTCAATGAACGTGAAGGATCGAACTGAAGCGGCGATCTCAATGGTCCACGTGCGGCAATGGTGTTTGAGTGAGATTGTGACACTCTCGAGGTAGAGCTCAGTGACTTGGATACTCCAGAATGCAATGGCTTTGAGGATTGTGGCCCATAGGTCTTGGCAGAGAATGGTGATCCTAATCTCCTCGGAAGCATATTGCTGGCATTGATCGCGAAGTCCCGAACAGTGGTCTCGTTCATGATATTGATCGCCGGAATCACCGGCAATGAACCCGAGGCAAGCCTAGCCAACGGGCCATCAGGCTGCATTGTCTCCAAGGTGCTAGTGGCCAATGACAAGGCAATATCTTTGGTAGAGAAGGAAGACGTGCTGTCTCCGGGAGCGGTAAACGACATGTCAAAGTCTTCTGAAAGATACATATAGTCAGGGTCTCGGTTCTGAGTGAACGGCGTGGTCGATCTAGTCTGCAAGTACATGTACATCTGAGCAGATTGATCATAGTTGTTCTTGCAGAGAGATCGAAGATGACTGCGAGTTGCTGCACCCGAATGTGGCCATTTGATATAAGCCTTTGGAGCATCGCCGGTCGGGGTCAAGCTGCGAGCTCTGGAATTTGCGAAATCCATGAGGAGAGCGGACTCAACGGTCAAACTTGAAGCACGTTGCTGTACGACCTTTTTCTTGTCCGACTTTGATGCCTTCTTCGACTTTGGCCCCTTCCAGCTCCTCTTGGCCTCCTTCGATACGCGATAGACGATGCCTTCGGGTGGAACGGAGGTATTGTCCATACGAAATGGCGTAACAGTGGGATCTTGCAGATACAGATGATATGTGCGCAAAAGATGATCGCTTTGATCCTTTGTCCAGCCTGCTTCAGCGTATTTCTTGCTACGAACTTGAGGATTCGCGACTGGATGTTGGATCTCGACCTCATCCTCGACCGTGGCATGCGTCGCATGCTTGCCCTTCCTCAACCTAGCATAGAAGAGGGACTCGCCAATCTCACTCTCTGGACTGGTGCAGATCGTTCCATTAGATCGCATGGTGTTGTCGCCGCTGAAATACGAATCATCGGACCAGTTTGAAGGATCAGATCGGGACGAAGATGGCCTGGTTGGACTATCAGGGCTACCAGGAGTGGAAGCATACCAATCTGTTCTGCGATGACTGTCGCCGTGGCTCTGATCCGAAAGTCCGGGCATTGGTGTTCTTGGAGGCGACGCGCCGCGTCGAGGTGATAGGAAGCCGACGTTGAGATTTGGAGGTCCCGCATCTCCCATCTCGCAATCTTCCGATGAATCGGGAAACTCAATAGATGGAATTGCTAGGTCTGCCGCCGCGACCGAAGCCAGAAAGGATTCAGTAGGTCCAAAGGCGCGGGGTACATTGCGACGCTTGATCTTCAATCGAGATTGTGCGCGCGGGGGAGAGGGTTGTTGGGCATCGGATATAGTTGTTGGCTCAGGCGTAGAATAGCGATTGTCAGGGAAACTGGCTGACTCCGGCGGAGCCATTATGTTTCAGATGTCGCAGCCTATGGTGAAGTTGAAGGCTCAATAATGTAAGGAGGTGAGGAGGTGGAGTCGATTGAGGAATGTGGATTCGACTCGAGATCCGTAGTTTCGCCAACAGATAGAAGTCGCGCTCTATTCGAATGGCGAAGGTATCAATTGGGGATACAATGTACTCGAGTCAGTGGTAGATGCCTGTTGCTCTCGAATTGAGTAATCTCGGGAGGTCTTCGACGCGATTGATATTGTCAAAAGGTCAAACGACATCGACTGGAATGCTGCACGAGCGTACTGCCAGCTATCGATAGATAGATCGACAGATACGAAACAGGAGTTCGTGGAATGTGGAGTATGTTGACAGCTGGGGTTATGTTTAGCTGCCGCTCAAAGGTAGGTGAGGTGAAATTGAAGTGGCTGGGGATCAGCGTGTTGGTGAGACAAAGGGTCTCTTCTTCTCTTGCTGCTTTGAGATGGGAACGTGAAGTCGAATGCCTCAGCAACTCTATATATGTGGACGAAGTGAAGAAATGAATATGGCGAATTCCAAGTGAATGTCATCAAATAGTCGGATCTGAGCTCGATCACCTGTGAATGGTTGTAGATGGGTGTAGATGGACACTGTAGGAGTGCGCGTCTCTTGTGTTGTTTTTTGTGCTGTCTCCTGTATTGTCTCTCGTATTGCGCCGCAACACCACTCGCAATTCTTCGTCAAGAAGATGGATATTATTGTAATAGACGAAATGAAAGGTTTGAATGAATGTCGTAGACTTCGTAGACTTCGTAGACTTCGTGATTGATCCGTGCTAGGTGATGGGTGATTCGTGATGGTAATGGTGATTGATGGTGATGGTGATGGTGATGGTGATTCGTGGAATGGAAGCGGAGGTCGAATGAGAGGTAGAAACGAACGTGGGGAGGTCGAGGAATTGAGGAATGTTGATGTTGTCGAGAGATGGAGAGGTGGTGATGGCGATAGTGCAGGAGGTGGTAGGAGGCAGATACAGTAAGAGTAGATTGGCGGATGGGTTGGTTCGTTGACAGGTGGGACGACGGGTGAAGGCAGGGCTTACAAAAACCCGCGCTCCTGTCATCACCCGTCATCAAGAATTGCCAGCGATTATTAGGAGAATATCTTGTTAGTGCAGAAGTATCTAGGTACACAATATAGCTAGGCAGGTACTTAGATAGGTCTTTTACGTAGATAGGTACTTAGTTAGCCACCTAAACTAGGTACATTAGCTATGTACCGAGAGTCCCCAAGACATCACCGACCTACGAACACTACACTACCTTACTACTCGCTATAATTCTCACTGGCGCTCTCTGCTCTCTAATTCGGGATTTGGTGGAGTAGAGTGGAGCTCGCGGTGAGTGACGTTGGCGTCTGAACAGTACCTATCTAGTATTCTACCTATAGTATATAGTATATGTGCATATATGGATTGTACATAGCAGTACTGGATCAGCTATCTACCTACCTACCTATGCAGAGTGCTCACAGGGAGTCAGCGATACGCAGAAGTGGTCCTGTGCATGCATATGTATGTATACCTTTGATATGTGGGCCTTGAGCCTTTTGCAGCTCTGAATAGGCGTGCTGCTTGCTGAGTTCTTTGTGATAAAAGGCGTCTGTGATTAGAAAATGTGAGACGATGTTTGATGTTGATGACTTTGTGCAGGGGATATGAGGTCTAGGATGAGGGATGTGAATGTGAATGTTAAGAGTAAGAGTAAGGAGTAAAGCCAATTCTAAAGAGTCTAAAGAGTCTAAAGAGTCTAAGGAGTCTAAGGAGTCTAAGGAGTCTAAGGAGTCTAAGGAGTCTAAAGAGTCTAAAGAGTCTAAAGAGTCTAAAGAGTCTAAAGAGTCTAAAGAGTCTAAAGAGTCCTAAAGTCAACGGCTGTCACTGCCACTGCGACTGCTATGTACATACATATCTTCATCAGCATAAACGAAGGCGAGTCCTGTAGAAGTGTGAAAAGCCGTGCAGAGTCCCTAAGATAACGGCGGTGAAAAGCCAGCAGCATGTCTCTACAGACGCGCTTCAGCTTTAGCTTTGACGCGTAAAGTGCTTCTGGAGAGACAACCAACATGAGAACATGAATAGAACATGAACCTAGAACATGAACATCAGAACATCAGAGCTCATTCTCACTCTTACATACTCTACGACCTCAACTATGCATACACATCCTCATCATGATTCCCATCATCTCCTCCTCTCCCTCCTCTGCTGAAACGTCGTGGTAGTGCGTGCAGGGAAAACGCGAAAACGCGAAAACGCGAAACCTTGACATCGACGACGCGTCAACGGGAGCGAATCAGAGACAGGCCTCCCATCCACGCCTCATCAGATCACCGTCTATGCGACGCTACAATGCAGTCTAGATGTATGTACATACATACATACATACATACATACATACATACATACAGTACGTGCTAACAGCGATCGAGTGCTCCACCGAGTTCGTGGCATCGCATCGTAGGAGCGATGGAAGAGCTATCACTCACCAGAGACCTCCGTGCACTATCTCTTGCACGAGGCCAGTGAGGTGTACAAGTGGAGTCGCGGAGTAGCTGGACGCATTCATGGATATCGCATCCCCGTTCTCATTCCCTGCAACTGTTGTCCATGCTGAGCTACCTACTCCAGACTCTGCGGTAACTGCGGCTAGGCGACGGATGGATGGGTTTGGCCTAGAAGATCGGCAGACTGCGACTGCTCGTGAAGAAGCGCTCGAATGGCGATCTCTATGGCTAGGCTGATGGCCATCCAGGCGTTGATCTCGGTCCTCTTTGCTCCACGCCCCATGGCCTAAGAGCCTTACTCAATATTCATGATGTTTGATGTCGAAGACTAAGAGCCTCCGAAAGAGCGAGCAGCATCGTGGTGGCGTTGAGGAGGCATGTGGCTACTAGGATGAGGGGCAGGAGGGGGAATGGAAGACGAAGGGAGAGATAGAAGAGAGGGCAACGGAAGAGCAGGAGATTGATATGCGGGATGAGTCTTCGACTTTGATGGAGTACAGAAGATTTCCGATGTTTATAGAGAATATGTGGTCGTGGGGCAGCGTAATGGTCCTAAGGAGCGTGCAATGGACCAGCGCGGCGCTTGGGCTTTGGATGGAAGGGAGATCTGCTGCATAGGTCGATTGCTTTGGAGACAGCGCGACGATGGGCGATCGATGACTATGAGCTTCTTGCATTGTTTACTGCTGCACTACCATATACTATATCCGCCGGGACTCATATGGCCATCACCACCACCATCCTGGATTAGAAAATTGATTATAATTAGTTATTTAATCTGAGTTATTCATTAGTCATTATTATTATTAAGTAGTTAATTGATGTTAATATTAATCTACTTTATAAAGTCCTTTCAAGCTTATTAATATTTAAATCATGTGATATTCATGTGACTAATAATCATGATTAAATCATGATTGCAAGAACCTATGATCAAAATCATCAAAATCAAAATCATGATTATTATAATCAGAATCAACCTCATGGTTTTAAAATCAATTAAATTAATTGCAATTTGATTATCTTGAGTATCTTTGCCAACCCTGATCCCCAAACATCGGCGACGTCCTCGCCAACATCGCCGACGTCATCCCAGCCCAGCTACGCGCGGGATCTGCCGGCGCGATAAGGGAGGAGGGATAAGGGATTACGAAGCATCTAGACTCTATAGGCCTGTGTCGCGCATACATATTCACATACATACATATGTATATCTAGCTGTCCGCTGTCCGCTTTCCGTCATCATCGACTGAAGTAGTTTTCGACTTCAACAACCACAACCACAACCACAACCACAACTTATACCGCACTCACCCTCTCACCCACTCACCCCGACCTCACCACCCGTGCAAACACAGCACGAACCAGAAAATCAGAAAGACATCAACAAACCGCCATCATGTGCATGAAAGCCACCTGTCCGGAATGCAGTCCGTCTCCCCTCCGCTCCCCTCTCCTCTCCTCACATCTCCCCCTCCCACCCGCTGACGCCCCCTCCACAAACAGAGAAGACCACCTGGTGGGGCTGCGGCCAGCACATCCCCTCCGTCATGGACCAGGTCCCGCCGGCCGACCGCTGCCACTGCGAGCCTCAAGGTGTGTCCGCGTCTCCCTCTCCTTTCCTTTCCTTTCCTTTCCTTTCCTTTCGTTTCCTTTCCTTCCCCTCCTGTCCCCTCCTCTCCCCCCGTCGAGCCTGAGCGCGAAGCAGATCGACGCAGAATACAGCTCGCTGACGTGACGTCATACGCAGTCGAGGTCAACGGCACCAAGTACCCGCCCAAGGCGCCGAGCAAGGATTGACTAGCCGGGGGATTTGGGTGGATTGCGAAGGCGTTGGGGAGGTAGGGCGGTGCTGGCCTGGGCGGCTTGGCTGGGCGGATATGGGGGGGAGGGAGCGTGCATAGGAGGGAGCGTGGTAATTGGGGATGCATGCGAATGAGGAATGAGGGATGAATAATAATGCCATATCTGTTGATCGCTGTATGCTATGTCTTCTCTATGTGCCGTGTCTGCTCCATACCTGTGTCTGCTCTATACTGTGTCTGCTCTATACCTGTGTCTGCTGTCCATGCAATCCACGCCCCGTCCCTTTTCCCCTCCCGTTTTCCCCGTTTTTACCCCCTTACACCACCTCCCCCTTCGCCCACCTCGCCCGCGCATACTGCACCGGCCACGCGACCTCCACCCCCAGCTGCTGCGCCACCTTCAGCACCCACTCCGGCTCGCGCAGGAACTGCCGCGCCACGAGCACCACGTCCGCCTGCGTGCGGCCCCCCGACTCCGTGTCGATGTGCAGCGCCCCCTCGCCCGCCGCGCCATCCGCCACCTTCAACTGCGCCAGTCGCGCCTCCGCCTCCTCCGCCGGCGTCGCCAACTGCACGATCTCCCTCGCCCTCTCCGCCTTCTTAATCAGCCCCACGGCACCAATGGCCAGCTCCGTGATCCCCTCGCCGTGGAGCGCAGCGCGTATCCGCCCCGCAATCCCGACCTGGAACCCATTGTGCATCATGTCGATCTTCTGGCCCCGCATGTTGCCCCCCGACGACACATCCAGCAGATCCACGCCCCAGCCCGGCAGCAGCTTCGCGAGCCGGATCGTGTCCTCCACGTCCCAGCCGCCCGGATACCACTCCGTGGACGAGACGCGCAGGAACAGCGGCGTCGTGTCCGGGATCGCCGCGCGGATGGCCAGACACACCTCCTTCAGCATGCGGACGCGGTTCTCGAAGTCCGCCCCGCCGTACGCGTCGCCGCGCGTGTTGGACAGCGGCGACAGGAACGACGACAGCAGGTACCCGTGCGCGCCGTGGATCTCGATGACGTCGACGCCCGCCTCGACAGCCCGGCGCGCCGCGGCCGCAAACGCAGCGACCACCTCGGCGATCTCCGCGACGCTCATCTCGTGCACGGTATCGGGACACCCGGGCCCGTACGGCTGCGCGCTCGGGCCCCAGACGTCGTGGGCCCAGCCGCCCTGCGCGGGCGTCGCGACGACGGAGGTGCCGCGGCCGACGAGCTTCTCGGCCTCCCACGGCGGGAGGGTGCTCGCCTTGCGGCCGGCGTGCGCGAGCTGGATGCCGAGCTTGTGGCCCTGCGAGTGGACGAGGTCGGCGACGGCGCGGATGCCGGCGATGTGCGCGTCGCTCCAGAGGCCGGGGCAAGAGGGGCTGATGCGGCCGCGCGGCTGGACCGCGGTAGCTTCGATGATGGTGAGGGCGGCGCCGCGGAGGGCGAAGGCGGAGAGGTGCGAGAGGTGGAAGGGCGTCAGGTGGCCCGAGGAGGCGCTGTAGGTGCACATTGGGGCGACGAAGATGCGGTTGGGGAAGGTGATGCCGCGGACGGTGAAGGGCGTGAAGAGGGTTGGGGTGGATGCGGTGAGTTCGAGGGGTACGCCGGCGGGAGGGGTGGGAGCGGGGATCTTGAAGGGGGCGGCCATTTTGGCTGTTGCGTTGAGTGTGTGAGAGGATTGGGGTTCGGGATGGAGAAGGGAGAAAAGCAGGATAAGAGGAGTCTTAAGAGGAAACGAACAAGAGATTGAAGAGGGAAGAAGAGAAGATAAAGGATGACAAACTTATCTGGGAACAGAAAGGACGACAAAGTTATCTGGGAAGAGAAAGGATGACAAATATCTCTGGGTATGGGTATGGGTATGGCAAGAAAGAACTATGGGAGAAAGTCAGAAAGTTGATTTGTAAGAATGAGAATTGGAGATTGGAGAAAGAGAAAGACATCAGGGTCGCGCCGAGCAAGTCAGCAAGAGATTACGAGCCAATCGGACATTAGAGGCTCTGAACAGCGGGAATGCCAAGACGAAGGGTGCGATTGCGCCATGAGTTCCAAACTGCCCCCTCTCACCGCCCCGCCCCCGCCCAATCCAGTAATTCAAAAAATCTCCCCGCCATTTCATCGCCCACCTCAAAGCCTCGCCAGCACTTGCCAGGTACCCAGCTAGCCAGCCATCTCACAAAAATGGCCGCCCGCCTCTCCCCCGACCCCCTCGACATAGTCTCCACCGACACCACGACCCAAGAAATCCTCCTGCACGCCGCCCACCACAACCTCCCCGCCCTCAAGCCCCTCCTGCGCGTCCCGGGCGCCGCCTCCGTCCAGGACCCCGAGACGGGCTTCACGCCGCTGCACGCCGCGATCGCCGCCTGCGGGGACGCCTCGGACCCGTCCGACGACGACGCGGACGTCGCGGGCGCGCTCGCGACGGTGCGGGAGCTCCTGCTCAGCGGCGCGATCTGGAACGACCTCGACGCCAACGACGAGACGGCGGCGTGTCTGGCGTGGCGCCTGGGAAGGAGCGAGCTGTATGAGGTGCTGGTGGAGGCCGGCGTGAGGGCCGAGGTGCTGCTGGGCCTGATGGGGGGGTATGAGAGGCTGTCGAGCAGCGGCGACGAGTCGGATTCGGAGGAGGCGCCGGAACTGATCGACGGTGCGAGGACGGAGGCCGACGGGGGACCGAATGGCGCCGTGCAGGAGGCGAGAGCCCCCTTCGATCCGCAGAACCCCGAAGACGTCAACTCCAAGGCCTATCTCGGGTCCGACCTCACCTTCACGCCCACGGCCATCCTCGACGATGCCGCCAACGGCGTCATGATGGCCTGGGAGACGGCCATCATGGAGCTCTCGGCCACCCTGCTGTGCCCCTCGCCCGGCCTGCGCGTCCTCAACATCGGCTTCGGCATGGGCATCGTGGACGGCTTCTTCGGCGCCACGCAGCCCGCCACGCACCACATCATCGAGGCGCACGCGGGCGTGCTCGCGACGCTCGCCGCGCCCACCCACGACTTCGGGCCCGCGTGGGAAGCGAGGAGTGATGCGAGGAACAAGGTCTGGCGCGGGCGCTGGCAGGATGTCGTGCCGACGCTGCTGGAGCGGGGGGAGGTCTACGACGCCATCTACTTCGACACCTTTGGCGAGGACTACTCGGCGCTCAAGGCCTTCTTTCAGGACTTTGTGCCCGGCTTGCTGGCGCCCGAGGGCAGGTTTGGCTTTTTCAATGGGCTGGGCGCGGATCGCAGGGTGTGCTATGATGTGTATACGAGGGTGGTGGAGCTGGATCTGTGTGATGCGGGCATGGAGGTGCAGTGGGTGGATGTGGAGGTGCCGATGGAGGGGGGCCAGGAGGGGTTGGGGAAAGAGGGGGAGGGCGGGTGGGAGGGCGTCAGGAGGAGGTATTGGACGCTGGAGACGTATCGCTTGCCGGTTTGCTCGTTTATGGGATAGCCTGTAGGGGATAGAGGACGTTGCGGAGTTGGGCGTTGATGGCATGTCGCGGCGGGAAAAGCACTTGCGTAGAGATTGGGGATGCAGGAAATCCATCAATTCGTGATTCTACCAAGTTATGCTGTGGTCCCTATGGAATGAAATATAGCCCATAATCCCTCTTCTGAAAGCGACCCGGCCACGCAATTCATTCACCCAACAACTGCAGACGCTCAATATATAGCTTGTTTACGCTACCCAAATCGCAAGCTGAATCTCCGAACATTAGTAGTTCTCCGGATGCTGAATCCCCGCCAAATTGCCCTCCTTGACCCTCTTGAGCGTCAGCGCCGCGATCAACGCCGCGCCAACACCGCTTCCATCCTCAGCAGCCAAGATCTCAACGGGATCCTTGTCTCCCGGCTTCTTCTCGCCCCAGTCCAGGATCTCGCGCAAAGCAACCGCGCCGCGAGTCTTGAAGTGCGGGTACTTGTTGAATACGGATCCGTCAGCGCCGACGTGACACGTCTTGTAGCCCTTCTTCTTGCAGATGGCTGCAACGCCACATGCTGAAAGGCGAGCCGCGCGGGTTCCGATCAGCTCGGCGAGACGACGGATCAGCTCGAGCTCTGGCAGGGTGGGATGGAGGTTGAGCTTGGCCTTGAAGAGATCTTTTGTCTCGGAGAGGTTCTCAAACGGATCTTCCTCGATGAGGGAGAGGAATGAAGAGTCCAGAGTGTACGCCTTGCGCAGCTTGGCAATGTCTTGGCCTGGGAAGATGTGAACGTCCTTGTTGTCGTGCAGGTCGACCAAGACGATGCGGAAGATTTCGCCGAGGTAAAGACCGGCGATCATCTTCTCGAAGGCTTGTTGGTCCGGACGTGGCGACTCCTTGTCGATGATGATGTCATAGGGAGTACGGGGCAGAACCAGGTGCTCGTTATCGAAGGCACCCCACTCACAGTTGATACCCATGAGAGTATCCGGTGGTAGATTCATGTCTGCAAGCTTTGGAATCGAGCCGCAGTCCTCCATATATGCAGCATTGCAACCAGTGCCGAAGATGCATCCAATCCTCATGGATGGGTCAGTGTAGGCGGAAGCAATCAATGTTCCGGTTGTGTCATTGATCAGAGCAGCGAGCTTGATCGGCACGCCCTGCACTTTGTTAGCAAACGTAACGAGTCACATGATCACCAACTTACTCTCTTCTCCAGTGCATTCAGAAACATCGGTACGACATCATGGCCCTCAACACCGTCAATGTCGAATCCCTTGGTCCATCGTTGCAGAATGCCGTCATCAATGAAGTTTTGAGTTACGGGGTAGGAGAATGTGAACCCCAGTGGCAACTTCTCAATGTTTGCGTCCCCATGGTGGGTTTGAATGAACTGCTGTAAGCAATCGGCGATATACTCCCACAGTTCATCGGCATCGCCCGTCTTCAACTCCTCGGGCATGCGGTATTTGGATTGGATGATGTCGAACTCAGACTTCTTTTCAGTCAACGTGATCTGGCAGACGCGCAGATTGGTGCCGCCCATATCTAATGCCAGGTAACGACCTTGCTCATTTCCGTCTGGGAAGCCCATGCACCATGTTGGATTCATGGGCTGAAACTCATTAGTCAAGTCATGCCGTACCATGCTTCAGACAACATACAATACTTCCACCCTGCACGGTCAAGCCCTTCGTCAACTCGTGCACAAAATGATCGGTGATACTCTTCAGCTTTGCCGCCGGGACCGTGAACAACTCCTCGAGGCGTTTGATCTGCTCCGCAAGGTCCTTTGGCAGATTTGTGCTCGACCCTACAAGCTCGTCAGCTCAAGTTCACTCAGAAGCACATGAATGGTCTAGCGCATACCAATCGGAAGTAAAGTTGTCTTGGGGATGCCATTGTGGTCCAAAACAGTTGGCCGCAACTGCTTTGTGATAGTCGTCGATTGGGTCATAGCCTCGTTTTCTATCCATCCAAGAGTGAATAAGTCAGGGACTATATGATCTCGATCTTGCCAAGGTAGAAGGTAGGGTGGAAGATGAGTTGAAAGGCAGAAAAGAGGTAAGATGGTTGAGTAAGTAAAGACAACAACAACAACAACAACAGAAGCCAGATGGATAAAAATTTCCACGAGTTTTATATAATCATAAATAAATCTTACGTGGCCAGCGAGATAGACACTTGGATCCGTCTCGACGCCGCAATTCACTCGACGTTGCCAGCCAAGACAGTGGAGTAAGCAAGGCACAGCTCATGTGATGAGTTCCAAGCTCGTGAGACAGATACTGTGTAGAGATTGTCCATTGTCCATCATTTTCTCGCCATATCCTATTGAGATGCGTACAACATAGCACTCCTTGGGAGCAATGAAAGAGCGAAAGCGAAAGCGAAACATACCCTTCGTGTCGAGCGGCGTCTTGGGACCCATGCCAACCATCTTGATGGGCAAACGGGTTAAATATGCAGTACAGTAGTCGGATATATAGAATATGTAGGATATATAGAAAATTCGAAGACTACAAAGATTGCAGTTGACGAGAGGGCTTAACGGCTCGAATTTATAGACAAAAATGTCGAGGGAATTGATTTGTTTTGTTTCCTTTGCTTGCTTCTCTCAGGCGCGGCCTTGCATCCAGCTTAGCCCCCCGCGTCATATGGCCCAATCTGGTTAAGGACAAGCGTGTAATCATACCCCATCCGATCCCCACCACTCTGAGGCGCCAGAAGCGATACGCGCGCATACAGCTCCGCGGCTGTTCTGTAAGGACACCTTGGAAGTCTCAAGCAAGCTTCAGGGCTCCAGCGTATCCAGTTGAGACGGCCTCGACGACAACGCAATACCACGCTCTTTACGGCAATTATTTTTTGACCCGCCGATTATATTCTCGACCGCCGATCGGTATGGTCAACATGAAGGTATTGTCGCTCGCGACAGCCGTGCTCTCCTTCGCCGGAACTGCTCTCTCCAAGTCGAACCTAACGAAGCCGTTATCCTCACAAAACATCCTCCCATCGACATTTAAGCCACCACAGGTCTTCAAGAATGTGAACCTTGTGCGTGTAGTTAATCTCGAGAAGAGCTACCCGAGAGATACAGTCAATGTCGTCATAGAGAATATCTCTCCAGAAGCACAAGATGAATACTACATCCCATTCACGAAATCGCAGGCCGAGAGACTTGGGAACTTAGAGGCAAGAGATAGAAAGGAGACAACTCTTCCGCCATTTGAGATAGAGGCGGTAGCAATTGAGAGGTCGAGGTGAGCATATGCTGCCGTCAATGCGCTGTGTCTTCGGTTGCTAACCTGTCAGCTCCACCGAGTTCTACAAGATCCGCCTTCCCAAGCCTCTCGCACCAAAGGCTCAACAAACCCTCACAATAAGCTACTCCTTCCTCTCCGCTCTCCGTCCTCTCCCAGCCGCAATCGCCCAAAAGGACGCCCAATTCCTCGTCTACGAGTTCTCCGCCTACTGGCCTTCTTCATATCCCACACAGAAGCAAAAGACAGATGTGAAGTTTGCCGGCACCAACATCCCCGAATACACCATCATTCCAGGTACCGGTGGTAACCCCGAATCTCCTCAAAAGGCAGGCGCCAAGCTCACATACGGAACCTTTGGCGAAGTCCCCGCTGGAGCTACTGAGACCGTTCGCGTCCGCTATGAATACACCAAGCCCTTGATTAACGTCTCAAGGCTCGAGAGAGACGTAGAGGTCAGCCATTGGGGTGGCAACATCGCCTTCGAAGAGCGCTATACTCTGCACAACCATGCCGCGAATCTTTCGGCCCAGTTCAACCGTGTGGAATGGGCGTCGCAGGCGTACTACAACCCCGCCACAACGGCAATCAAGGAGCTGCGCGTCCCTCTCAGAGTCGGCTCTCTCACCCCCTACTTCACCGACGTGATCGGCAACGTCTCCACCAGCCGTTTCAGAAGCAACAGCAAGGAGGCGAATTTGGAGATCAAGCCTCGCTATCCCGTCTTCGGGGGCTGGAACTATCCGTTCAGAATCGGTTGGGATGCGGATCTGAAGACCTTCCTGAGAAAAGTGACGAACGGGGACGGATACGTGCTCAACGTCCCGTTCCTCGAGGGCCCAAAGCAGGCTGAGGGCGTGGTCTACGAGCATGTCGAGTTCCGTGTTATCCTCCCCGAAGGAGCAACGTAAGTTTATACTGTACAGTTTTTCTTCTTCTCATTTATTCTAACGCGCCGCAGCAACGTCAAATACCAAACCTCGATCCCCATCACCTCCTCGACCATCACTACCCACAAAACATTCATGGACACCATCGGCCGCACGGCCCTCGTCCTCGAGGCGCGCAACCTCGTCGACGACGTCCGCGACAGGGAGATCATCGTCACATACGACTACCCATTGCTGGCTGGCCTGCGCAAGCCGCTAGTGATTTTTGGCAGCGTCGCGAGCTTGTTCGTCGCGGTGTGGCTGGTGGGGAGTCTGAACACGGGAATCTCGGCGAAGAGGGTGAAGGCGTGAGATGTTTGAAGGGGAGGGAGGGAAAATGTCATTTTTTTTAGGGAGATGGGGAAAGCGAAAATGTACGCTTATGTAGAATATCCTATGGAAATCATTGCTTTTTTGGTATCCCGCACCCACGAGAAGAGTGATGGCTTCGAAGAGCGCTGAGGGTGCGTGTGCCAGAGTACGCGCTGCTCCTTTGCGGGTCTCATCTGCTTTAGCCAAGCGGTTATGCTTTACTAGACGACATCTTCGTTCGTTACGATAGCGGCTGGTGCTAATAAGTAAAATCGAAGGAGAACTCGTGGCGGATGAACGTTGTGGTGGGGAGGATCAGCTCGCGCGTGGGAGAGGTGGGAGGACGGGGGAGGGGATATGCAGTGCATGAGTTGGAGAGTCCGAGGGCGGTGTATGAGTTAGCGGGCTGTAATGGGGATGGGTAGGTGAAATGAGAGTGCCATTGATGCGTACTGTGTTATTATATAAATAGTATATTACTCTGAGCCACATATAATTTGAGAAATTACCTACGTGCTACTCAATGTTTAAGAGCTATCACCTTTGAATGAAAGCATAGATAGCACATATATAGATCTAATAGCTTTTTGTTTAAAAAAAGAAGCATATAGCTTTTAAGTTCATCGTGTTAAACTATTTTCAAGTCTAGGTAGCACTCGAGCAACTATTTCACCATATTATATATAGGTAGCATTGCCGTAATTTCCGAAACTTAGGTAGAACATATGTAATTTATAAAATTATAGGTGGCATTAGAGTACTTTTCAACTTTACCAAAACTTTAAATCTAACAATGTAGAAAGCTGTTGCTTACTCATTCGACTACTCCCCCGCCCCTTAACTCTCACACAGCAAAAATAATATTACTCAATTTAACACTAACATAGCCATTGCAGCTACACAGACACATCACCCCTGCATAGCCTGAAGACCAGACTCTTCGAAGTATATACCTGGCAGCGTGATCCTTCTTCTGGCACTCACTACAGCTGACGCGGGCAAAACCCTCAGCCTTCCCTCCAGGCTCCTCCACATAAAGGCACGCTGGTAACACGAGGTTGGGGATGTCCTGGCACAGCATTCATGTCGCTGCATCGGCGCACAGCGGCGAACTCATCCCATCTGATCTGTTTGTGATACTGGGTTGCTGGGCTAGGTAAGCCGTAGGTATGCGGTATATGGACCTCACGGAGGCCGGTGTGCCAGGGCGAGGACGACGATGATGATGACGATTCTGACACGAGGTCCGAGGACACACGTGAGGGTTGCTGCGTTTGCTGAGGAGACAGAGCGATGGCTCTTCCTTCTCCGGCTACTAAATGCTAGAAGCGGAACAGTGACTTCATCCGACGCACGCAAGGAATGTATTCGACGATGATGAGATGAGTATGCTATGACTGCGCCCTCCTGGCCCGGAAAGAGAGGCTGGCATTCGGGAAGGAGCGTACGGAGTCTCGGCGTCGGGTGATATCTGCTGCGGAGATCCGCGGGGGACAGAGGGGGGAGACGAGGATCGTCTGGACGATCGTCTCCTTTCTCCTTGACACGAAAGATCAGATGAGGCGGGTGATTGACGCAACGGGGAGACGATCTGAACTATCCGTACTGACTGCGATTGATATACATCTCCAGCGACGGAGAAGATGCAGTGGAGGATTGGCGGTGCGCCTGTTGAGGCTTGTCACCCATGGGGATGGAAATGGGTGGTGATGCTTGCAATGCGAAGAGCCGCGAGGTGAGGAGGGTGTATGTATTTCCTCTCATGTATCTCAATACTTCACTTGCTATTTTAGTCACGTAGACAGTCCAGTCTCTGTCAATAGCTGCGCATGATGTCAGTTCCTGAGCCCTTCCCATGGCTGATCAGTTCCCCAGGCGCAAAATGCGCATCTTGCCATCTCCAGCGTGGGAACAAGCAGAGCTCTCTGCAGACATTCTGACCTGACCGATCACCATCAGAAACCCACAAACCCCCCTCACTCGTCACTCGTCACTCCTCTCTCCTGGAACACCACATCATCCCGCTCCGGCACACAGCTTCTCTGTCTCCTGTGACACAAACACCACTCTGCCATCAGCCGTTGCCCGTCACACCTTGCACACGGAGCATGGGCCCCGCCTCCACCGATTCCGCTCCCTCGTTCTTCAAAACGCACCTCTCCCTCTTCCTCAGCGCGCCGGGCATCACTCGGTTCTCCTACATCACGCGCTGGGCTCTGGTCTACTACTTCGGTCTTCTGGTCCTCGTGTGTGCGATCTGGCTCATTGCGAGATTCAGATTCTTGCATAGAAGGTTGGGCTTCTGGAGAGCGGTTGAGCTTTTCTCGTTGGGGGAGAGGCAGCTGAGGACGTTGCCTGAGTTGGGGCTGCTGGGAAGATCGAGGGGAGTTGGGCAGTTAAGAGGACAGGAGAGAGGGGAGACGGGTCGGAAGAGGAGACACAGGAGGCGAGAGACCGGACAGGAATTGAAAGGGAAAGACGGGGAGAAAAGAGAACAGAGAGAGTCCGAATAGGAGTGTGATTCTGAGTTTCGTTGTACCGTCGAGCTCGAGCTCTTCACCTGTCAACATTGTCAACATCAGTCAACATGGTTCAGATCGGAGCAATTCGGAAGATGATGAGCTTGCTGCTTGCTCTCTTCCTGTTCTCTTCGCTGCCCACCTTCGTCTCAGCTCTTCCGCCGATAGTTCCGCCTCTACACACACCAGAATTTCCACGATATGACTATGGCACACATCGGGAGAAACTCATCAGACGCCAAACCACTTCCATCGCAGTCACAGGTGCCCTTGGGGGAATATTGTTGGATGGCACTACCCCGGTCAGAAAAGAGATCCGCGAACTGCAGCAAGACGCGGAGGCTTGGACATTGTATTTGCTGGGGCTGGACTCGATGCAGTTTACGGACCAGAATGATCCCTTGAGCTGGTATAAGATTGCTGGTAGGTCTGCCTCCGAAGTCTGCTAAGAATGAAAAAGAAAGGGGAGATGGATGGAGATTGGAAAGATGGAATCTGACGAGGAGAACAGGAATTCATGGACGGCCTTATACTGCCTGGGATAACGCGGAATCAACGCGGGGAAATGGGAATGCGGGATATTGCCAACACGTCTCTATTCTGTTTCCCACGTGGCATAGGCCATATCTAGCTCTCTTCGAGGTCTGTTTCGCCGTCCCCATTTCTCTCCACATGCTCTGCAGCTCTGCAGGGCGAGATTCTGATGTCTCTACAGCAAGTACTGTACAACCACATCCAAAATATCGCCTCCATGTATCCACCCGAAGTGCGACAAAGATACGTCGACGCCGCAGTAACCTTCAGAATGCCGTACTGGGACTGGGCACTCACGCCACCCAGCGGTGAGAGCGTGCTTCCAGGAAGTCTGCAAGAATTGAATGTCCTGGTCGACGGACCAGTAGGCGCACAGACGATAGGAAACCCACTATACTCCTACGACTTCCACCCACTCAACCCAGACGATATCCCCAACTTTCCAGTACGTCGTCTCCCTCCAGGTCTTCCCACCAACCCCCTAACTGATCCAGATAAACCAGTACACCTCCACCATCCGCTATCCCACCTCCAACAGCTCCAGCTCAACCTCTCGAAACAGCGAAGTAGCCAACGCTCTCGACTTCAACCTCCCCTCCATCCAGCAGCGCCTCTATAACCTCCTCTCCACCTTCACAAACTACACGACCTTCAGCAACGAAGCCTGGATCCTCGCCGTCTCCCCCTCCGGCCCCGACGATCTCTCCACCTACGACTCCATCGAGTCGCTCCACGACATGATCCACGGCGCCACCGGCGGCGGCGGCCACATGTCGTACATCGAGTACTCCGCCTTCGACCCGATCTTCATGCTGCACCACGCGATGGTGGACCGCGTGTTGGGGCTGTGGCAAGGCCTGAATCCGGAGGCGTGGCTGGAGCCGCAGCCGGCGATGTTTGCGTCGTACACGACGGGGGCGGGCGAGATGCAGGGGCGTGAGAGCCCGTTGACGCCGTTCCATCGCGACACCCAAGGCCGGTTTTGGACGAGCGATACGGCGAGGTATATGGAGACGTTTGGGTATGGGTATGCGGAGACGATGAGGGCTGATGGGCAGACGGACGAGGCGTATAGGGAGCAGGTGATCTCGTGGGTCAACTACCTCTACGGCTCGTCCTCACAGCCGCGTTCCTCTTCCCCGTCCGCACGACCGTCTCCCAGCCCAACGGCCCCATCGAACCCCTCCGCCGCCGTTCGCCGCCGATCCGACAACGCCACATACCGCGAATACATCGCCGTGCCCCGCGTCCCCAAACACGCCCTCTCCGCGCCCATCACCATCCACCTCTACCTCGGATCCGCCCCGGCCCCGGGATGCTGGCTCACCTCCCAAAACCTCGTCGGCTCGCACAGTGTCTCCTCCATGTCTCGTCCCGGGACAGCGAGCAGCGGCGCGAGCGATGTCGTCACGGCGACGGTGCCTCTTACTGCGAAGCTGCGCGAGAAAGGGCTTGGGGAGGCGGGGGTCGATGCGGTGAAAGCATATCTGGCGCAGAATCTGAGGTTCAGGGTCGTGATGGCGGATGGGACGCAGGTCGGAAATGAGGAGATGGTGGAAAGGGGGTTGAGTGTGGGTGTTGCGAGCGCGGAGGTGCGGCAGAGGGCATGCGAGAGCGAGTTTCCAGTGTGGGGGGAGATGCAGGGGTTAGGGAACGTTGATGCGAGGTTGTGAGTGATGGTGGGATCGTGTGCGAATTTGCTGTGCTGTGAGAGAAGAAAGGGGAAAGGGGAAAGGAGAAAGGGGAAAGGAGAAAGGGGAAAGGAGAAAGGGGAAAGGAGAAAGGGGAAAGGAGAAAGGGGAAAGGAGAAAGGGGAAAGGAGAAAGGGGAAAGGCGAAAGGCAAAAGGCAAAAGGCAAAGGAGGAAAAGGGCAAAAAAGAAAGGGAAACAAGACGGGAAGTTAGCAAGATGGAAGGATTGCTAGACAGCTAATAGCTGATTAATTGCAGTACCACCACGACGAAAATGCGTATAAATCTGCGCGCTATACACACTCCATCCACCGTGGCGGAGGATTTCTTTTTAGGGGAATGGGATTTAGTAGGCGGAAGGATGATGGGAGAAGGAATGGCCAGTAGGCTTGTCTAAGCCGATGTATGGCGAAATGAGGATCTTGGGAGGTTGCAATAGCATACGTGCGCTGGGGCGCATTCCTCTCACCTTCACCTTTGAGACTGCTAGTCCCGTCCCCTGTCGCTCTCCTCTCATATCCCTCTTCTCTCTGGATCTGTCGCACAAGCGTAGCTGTCTCTCAACTCAGGGATGCAGCTTCCATCGTTCTCGGGCTATAAAAGCGCCCCCCGCTGCCTCTACTCTTCTGCCTCACCGTAAGGAGAGTAAAGAGAAAGACAGACAGCATGAATGGCAAGCTACAGTTCCGGACTGCTTGGTAGAAGAGAGCTTGGCAGGATGTCCCATTGTATGTATGATGACGAATACGCAGATTCTGGACCGAATATAATGAAACTCGAGATCACCTTGGACATTGCTTGGAGATTCCTTTCGTGTTGGTGTTTCTGGCTGTATATGCCTCAAACATTGCCTTGGCTTCATGGTAAGTCTCAGCGGTGTTGTCTTCGAACGAGCGACGCCGACAGAGGGACGCTGACTGAGGAATACGAGGATTAAGAGTAGAGGAATCTTCAAAGATGTCAAGAGATACCATATCATGATGCTAGAGACGTTATTATCCTTCTTGGACTTTGCGGTGTAGACTCAGGTGGTGTTCGTGTTGGATGTTGTTAATGTTATGTTATGCTGTTCGCAAACTAGGGACAAGGCTGAGCAAGGCTGAGTGCAGTGTGATTCTCTCTCTCTTCCCAAAGAGGCTTGACGTCGAAACCGTCCGGACACTCTAAAAATAGACAACATCACTTCAATTCCTGAGAATCATTCATCTCAACTCTTATATATATATATGTGTACATACTCACATCTTGAGCCTCATTATCCATCCTATATTATTACAGTATTACTACTACATACATACCTTCTTGTTATGCCAGCCGCATCAATGAATTGACACCCCAAAAGCAACAGTGGAAAGCAGCAAACGCAGCATTTCAGCCGCAGCCATCACCCTATGCACTATCCAATAGCGGCGTCGTCTTTGTTCCGGCGGCACAATCAGCACTCAATGTGGTTCGCTGCCTCCCAAAGCCCTCGCAAGCCTCCTTCAGGGATCCGATAATAATCTTCCTTTGTGAGGAAGTCCAGCCGCCATCGCTCTCTCTCTCTCAGGCTCTCCGTCTCCATCTGCATGTGAAGACCAGGAAGATCGATGATGTTGGATCCTATGTTGGATCCTATGTTGGATCCTTCATGTTATGCCTCCTCACGAGGCGACATATGGCACTGCCATTGGCGCGCGGATACGCAGAGTACATCGCTCCTCAAACGCACAGCACTGAAGAAACGACCAAGTCTCAGGCCAGACTACTCTGAACCACAAGGCTGTGCCAAGGTAGGATGAGGCTTGGGGGTATGGGGTGGTAATTATGGCACACTCGCACCGGTGACATGGAGGGAGGCCTGCACTGCATTCGCGCTGCGCGAGTGAGACCTCGATGTGCGCCGCGTGCTGGCCTGCTACAGCTACGCCCACAGCGATGCCCTTGTCCGTACGGCTGAGATGTTCCTTTCTTTCTATGTACTCTGCTCTACTTATACTCTTCAGCCCCAAACCTCTCTCTCTTTGTTGTCTCTACTCTTCCGATCTTTCGCTGTTGAATTGCGCGATTGCGCTTATATCGTCTCACGTCCTCGAGGTGCGACTCGAGGAGAGCAGACGGCGGTGATCCGCAGACGAGGCGGCACGATGTCCGAATTCATTGAAAGATTTGAGATCCGTCAGAAAAACAGTTCGGGGGAAACGCAGGAGATAAATGGCAACATTGCGCCCGGAGTGAAATACGTAGCGGTCATCACACGACCCCAGACTTCCATGTCGAGCATCTTCATCGGGGCGATAAAATTGTACGAGCAAACTCCAGGCCCCAATAACTTCGTCTTTGACTTTGTCAGTAAGTGGAGCCTCCGAGCCTCGTTACTCCCCATTTCTCAATTGCTACTCACTTCATCCCTCATATTTCTGCGCGAACAAACAACGAGTTGAGCTAACACCAAGTAGTCCCAGTAGGCTGCGTCGCAGAAACGGACGTCAAGCCCGACGAACAATGCACGCTTCAGCGCCCCTCCTCCACCAATGCAAACATAGACACCGTCGACCTCCTCGAGATCCCCATCGGCGTCCTCAAATCCGACTCATCATATTCCGTCGATCTCACCTTCGGGACCTCACTAACCCCAAAGTTCGGAGAACTGCACCACGCCGAACCCATGGACAGCAATGGTAGACCCTCCCCCTTCACCGTCGCAGGCAGCGCGCCACAGTCTGCAACAGGCACCTTGACCGCCAATGCTCCGACACCAGCACCGACGACGACGGCGGACGATGGCAGGGCGACCAAAAGCCTCGCCAGCACCGTCTCCACATCCGCCAGCCCAACCCAAACCATCCTCTCCAACAACCCCGGCCTCGCCCCCGGCCCCGCCCCCGCCTCCACCTCCACCATTCCTCCCGTCTCCTCCTCCTCCTCCGGCCTCTCCACCGGTGCCCAAGCAGGCATCGGTGTCGGCGTCGGCCTCGCCGTCATCGCGGCACTCCTGCTCGCCTTCATCCTCCTGCGCCGCCGCAGGCGCGCCCGTCGCGCTGCTGCGTACGAGATGTCGCCGAGTCGCAGCGAGCGGGATTTGCATGCCGAGAAGGAGCTTGGAGTTGTGTCTGCCGCCCCTGTCGTGTCTGCTGCGCCGGTGGTGTCTGCTGCGCCGGTGGTGTCTGCTGCGCCGGTGGTGGCGGCGGGGTTGGCGCGGGGGGCGAGTTATCATGCTGGGGATGACCGGGGCGGGCTTGATGGAGGTGCAGCGGGGAGTTTGGGGAGGGGAGACGGGAGTGTGGGGAGTGCGGGGAGGAGTCGGAATGGAGAGCTTGCGAGGAAGCCGGTGGGCGAGGGGGCGGTCGCAGGGACGGTGCCGGTGGTGCCGGTGGCGGCGACGACGCTGCTGAGTGACGAGGAGAGGGAGCGGTGGGAGGAGGAGGAGAGGAGGCTGGATGAGGATATTGCGGAGGCGGAGAGGAGGCGGCTTGCTGGGTAGGCCGGGTGTACATAGAGTGGGATTTGATTGCTTGATAGGAGACGAGGAGTTAAGCGCGAGTTATGTTCGCAGAGGGCAGATGGGTGGGTGCGGGATAATGAGTGTGAAACACATTGTACAGGGGGGTTTCCGGGTCGACTTGCTCGTTCGCAGCTGTCTCATCTGTGAGCGAATATGCACGACGGGCAAGCTGCGTGTAAATGCGAGCCAATTGTATTTTTCCCAGCCATCCATCGATCTATACAAAACATGCCCCTATGTACATCCCAAAACGCCACAACACCCCCCCGCCTTCGCCCATCTCCCATCTCCCCCCCATGCTCGCCCCGCGCTCACGGCTCGATATTATACTTCAACCTAATCCCCATGGCCGCCAGCTCGACATCAAGATACTTCAGCACGCCCGGCACAGCCACAACCGTGGTGTCCTCGCCGCCCACCCACCTCTGCCCCTCGCCATCCTCCCACACCTCGCCCTCGGCCACGAACCCCTCCCACCTGACGGCGCACCTCCGGCAGCGCACGACGCCCGTGCCCTTCTTGCGCGGCGCGAACGCGCTCACCGTCGGCTGCGTCGACAGGAACGTGCCGCACCCGCGGCACACCCACGCGCGCGTGTAGTCGGAGCAGTTCAGCAGGCGGTCCTGCAGCAGGAACGCCGTGCCGTGCGCCAGCAGGCTGTCGCGCTCCATCTCGCCGACGCGGATGCCGCCGCCGCGCTTGCGGCCCTTGATGGGCTGGCCCGTCAGCGCCGTGATCGGCCCCGTCGTGCGCACCTGGAACTTGTCGTTGCCCATGTGCCGCAGCCGCTGGTAGTACACCAGGCCCACGTAGATGTCGGCGTGCAGCTCCTGGCCCGTGATGCCGCTGTACATCGGCTCGTTGCCGTGGTAGTTGTAGCCGGCCTTCATGAGCTGGTGCCCGAAGTAGTCGCCCGCCGTGTTCGTCTCGTCGAAGCGCCACGGCGTCGAGTCCTGCGCGAGCCCGTGCAGCGCGCCCGCCTTGCCCGCAAGGGACTCCACGAACATCCCGATCGTCATGCGCGACGGGAACGCGTGCGGGTTGATGATGATGTCGGGCTGCATGCCCGACTCGGAGAAGGGCAGGTCCATGGCCGGCCACTTCTGCGAGCACACGCCCTTCTGCCCGTGGCGCGACGAGAACTTGTCGCCGATGAGCGGCGCGCGGGGGATGCGGAACTTCACCGAGATCATCTGCGCCGGCTCGTTGCCGTTCTCCGAGCCGATCACGCGCACCTCCTCCACGAACGTCATCTCGCCCTCCTTGTACTTCTCGAAGTGCGTGATCCCGTCGCGGTTCACCAGCTGCCCGTTCGCGTCGGTCGTGACCGTGTACCACGCGCACACCGGGTCGCCCTCCTGCACCAGCCGCCCGATGTGCGGCAGGCCGTCCTCGTCGATCAGCGCCTTCGTCTCCGCCTTGACCAGGCTGCCCGGCGCAAACCCGAAGAGCTTGGTGACCTTCTTCGCCGACCGCGACTTCTGCCCCTCGTCCAGCTCGTACTTCTTCACCTTGTAGATCGTGCCGTGGCCGAAGCCGCGCTCGTGCGCGGACTTGTTGATGATCATGGCGTCGTCCATGTCGTAGCCCGTGTACGAGATGACGGCGACGACGGCGTTGAAGCCGTTGGGGAAGTTGTCGAAGGCGTACTCGTTGTGCAGGGGCGCGCGCACGATGGGCGTCTGTCCCGTCTGGAGGAGATACGATTTGTTGTCGGTTCGGTAGCGGAGGGCGGTGCCGGGGGTGCCCATGGATTGCTTGCCCATCTGGCACTGGTACATGTTACGTGGGGACTGGTTGAAGTCGGAGAAGGGGGTCATGTTGGCGAGGATGGAGAGGATGTTGGTCGGGTCGAACTCGACGTGCGTGGTCTCGCCCGATTCAATTTCTTGCTCATTAACGGCGATGGACATGAAGGGCTGCTCGAGGGGACCGACCCAGTCCTCCTTGTCGAGTGGGAGATACTTGACTGGACGGACCATGCGGGCACGACCAGAGTAGAGGTAGACACCTGGGTATTGTCCTCCGTTGGAGCCTGGGACGTATGCGATTTCAAGCTCAACTGGGACGTTGTGTGTACCCTCGACCTTCCAGAAGCGAAGAGTATCCGCGATTCTCCTTGACTGCTTTGGTGTACACCAACCCAAGATTTTGCCATTGAGCATGACAACCACGCTCTCATCCGTCGAAGCAGATGAGAAAGCGACAGCTCCGAGGTCAACGACAAGCGAAGGGATTGCTGATACGTCAAGATCGCGTGTGAGAATCTTACACTTGTGAGAAAGATGGTTAAGAAGACCGCAGGGGCTTCCATCGGGAGTATGGACGGGACACAAGAAGCCCCAACTCTCTGGCAACAGCTTACGGACGGTCGTAGTCTTCAATTGAGCGAAGAAACTACCTCTGTGCACCATACGGAAATGGGAGATGAAACGCAAGAAATTAATCTTCTCAGCAACAACAGTGAAACCTGAGGTCTGCTGCAGATCGAGACCAGTAGGACTGATCAAGTTGCCAGTCGACATGAAGTACTCAAGAGCTTGTCCAATAGCTTCGTTTGTCCGGCTGAAGATCTTGGTTGGGAAATCCTTCAAGAACGCTGCTGATGCAAAGTTGTTTTCTGGATATCTTCTCGTGTACTCGCGCAGACCTAAACGGAGAGCGGTCGAAAGCCAGTCTTCCAGACGCTCCTTGATGATCATGCCAAACAAGAAGCCTCCGAGAAGGATTTCCTGGTTTTGGACAGCATCGGGATTGTCCACCGCGCAGTCTCCTGCAACCAACGAGTAAAGCTTGCGGACCATGAAGAGCAGCATCTGGAACTTGTCGGTGTCCTGTGCCTCAGTAACATCAACGTTGCCCAAATGCGGCAGGACAATCTTTCGCAAGAATTCAGTGCCAACATCATAATCCGACATAGTATCTGGAACCTGGAGGACAATTCTGAACTTCTCGCCCAAGTATGCTCTCGTTTTCGACTTGGTGTAGAGGCCGTATGCTTTGTATGTGCGTAGCAGCAGCTCAACACGATCCGTCAGGAAGGTATTTTCAGCACCCTTTGAGCCAGCTCCGCCCACAAGACCCTCGAAGATTTCTCTATCGTTGGTCTCAACTAATGCCTTCATGACCATCATGACGGGCACCAAGAACTCGTTCTTCCTCCACGAAAATCTGAATGTGACATTTCCATCATCGAGGTAGTGAAGAACGTTGGTTTGCGATGTCTGATCGGGCCTGACTGATCTAATAAGCGTGGCATATTTGGTGTATGTTGGACCACGTCCCTCGAACGAAGGTCGGATAATGGCCATAGGGAAGTTGCGTCTGTTGACAATCAAGAGTCGGATGAGTTTCTCGATACCGTTGACCACGAAGTATCCGCCCATTTCCTCGGATTCCTCCTTTCGCTCGACGAGTAATGCCGGCGAGTTATTCTCGAGATGGCACTTATTTGACTGCACTAGGATCAGTACGCTGTTCCCGACCATGAGTCCCCTCGACATACCTTCAACATCAAGGGTATCTGTCCCAGCTCTCTGATAAACTCGACCGGATCTCCGCCATTAATCCTATACTCGAGCCTCGCGCTCATCTTGCCTCTGTACGTGACATGCCTCTCTCTGCACTCGGCGGGCAGGATCTCACGGTTCCTCGTCGAGTACTTGTTGCTCGCCGGCAACTGCGCCTTCTCGACGAAAATCTCCTTCACCCTGACGGTCAGCTTATTCTTGCCCGCCGGCCCGGTCCTCTCGTCTCCGTCGAGGTAGGTCTTCGCGCCGATGTCCCTGAGGCCCTGCGCGACAAGGCCGTCCTTCTCGAAGAGGGCATTGAAGGAGTTGATGTGCGGTTCGATGGCAGCCTGCAGCGCCGGGTATGCCGAGTGATCGGTGGGGGGGTTGCGGAAGAGATTTTCGCGCCGCAGAGTATCGAAGTCCGCCGTCCACTTGGTGTTTGTTCCGGCCTTCTTCGTTTTTACGGGCGCCATCTTGAATGAATCTGGGAGGACGTGTCAGCGCAGTCCAGTGCAGCAGCTGTGACATAGACGATCGGGCAATGCTGAGACGAGGTGTGCATTGTGGTGCGACTTACATTGTGTGGCTCTCAATCCCTCGGACAGCGTGCTCTCTCTCTCTCTCTCGTCGACCTCGTCCTCCAGCGCCAAAAGTTCGCGGGTTCAAAATAATAATTTTAGCGCTAGTACGTTGTGCACGTGATTTATCGGGCTTATCAACTATCGACAGCCTAGCTGCTTCAGGACATCCACCGCTAACCCGGACTCGGCATAGGCGCCGTCTGGTTCCGTTCAGCCATGCATTCACCAATTCACATCATCATAGCGGCTTTGTCGTCGAGGTTACAATGCAACGCAACGACTTGGAGCCCTGAAGGACTCATTCAACACCCTAACGCACCACCAGCTCTGCATACCTACGCACTGTACCTGTACTCCGTACCGCCGGGACTCCCAGTTACGCCCGTCACTCCTGTTACTCCCGTTACTCCCGTTACTCCCGCTTCTCTGTCTGTCCCTGTTCGTGGCTTCGAGCTGCAAGCCTCCTTCTTTGGAAACTCATTGTTTGCCCTCTAATAGGTGCTGTGTGTGCGCGTGAGCCTGCGCGTCAGCGTCAGTGTCAGCGTCAGTGTCAGTGTCAGTGTGAGCGGGAGCGGGTACTCCTAACTCCCATCGCTACGAAGTACCTTGCCTGACAGTACATATATACAAACATACATACATGCACGCATACGTACTATACCTACATACATACCTCTCCATATTTCGAGTTCAATTTCATGATCCATCATCACTGCTACTGAGGGCAAGAGAGGCAAGAAAGCCAAGAGCCGCAAGAGGTCTTTAGTCGTTCTCGCAATCGCAGAAGACGAGATACATCTCAGTGATAGGAACTTGGTCTACTCCGAGTCTACTCTCAGTGTATTTTCTTATTCATAAGCTCCTGATTAGTTGCGAGCCTTGAGGGCAGTGCCAGGCTTCGAAGCCGTAGACAGCCTTGCGCAAGCTTGAGCACGGCGGGTCACGAATTCAACATCACATTGCGCAGGAGAAAGCACAGGAACAACAAGGATGGCGAGCCTTTTCAAGAAGCTATACGATTACCTGTTGAGGTTATTCTGGTATGTGCTACCGTGCCCGTCGTGGTGGTGGTGGTGGTGGTGGTGGCTCCCTGCGTTCGACAGAAAACCATTCGGAATTCTACATGGCGCAACGACTCCTGTTGTACTTCACGAAGCTGACGACAGATGCGACGCCTAGGGCAACGGAGATGGACATCACCATGATCGGCCTGCAGAATGCGGGCAAGACATCGCTGCTGCGGGTTCTGGCGGTAAGACATGTCCCCGATCGGATCCTCCACATCATCGAAGCTAATGCACGATTCTCCGCAGGGCGGCGAGTTCACAGTCGAGTAAGTCCCCCAAGAGTGTAGGCAATATACGAGGAGTGCAGTCTCGCGATGCGATTCGGTGACGACGGGTCGATGGCGACCAGTAAGAACTGCGCTGACCACGTCCGCAACAGCTCCATACCCACGGTCGGATTCAATATGAAGCGGGTCCAGAAGGGCCATGTCACACTCAAATGCTGGGATCTGGGAGGCCAGCCTCGCTTTCGATCGATGTGGGAGCGCTATTGTCGTGGGGTGAATGCCATCGTCTTCATCGTCGACTCGGCAGACGGGAAGGCGTTGCCGGTCGCCAAGGAAGAGCTCCATAGCCTCCTCCAGAAGCCAGTGCTCGACGGCATCCCTCTGCTCGTGCTGGGGAACAAGTCGGACTTGGATGATGCCATGTCAGTCGATGAGTTGATTGAAGCCCTGGACCTCAAGGCCATATCGCATCGCGAGGTGAGTTGCTATGGGATTAGCGCCAAGGAGGAGACAAACCTGGATGCTGTTCTCCAGTGGCTTGTGGCCAGGTCCAGTAAGTAGAGGATGTGAGTGCCTGGAGCCAGAGAGTCAGGTGTATACAAGTTACACCTGTGCTGAGTATGATGAACGATTTCAACGGAAGACAAAAGACGATGATAGGTCGGCAACGACTAATGGATCTGGATCTGGATCTGGATGGTATGGATGGCTGAGATTGCTTCGATTCTTGGAGGCGAGGCCCTGGCCGTGTCTGCCCTCCCTCTGGCAAACAGTGCCACTTTGTATTCAGCGCATTGGAGCGGCACTGAGATTATTATATTTTGCAACTGCATGGGGCGCGGTGTCTGGTCGCGGTTGGAGCGTTGTTGCATTGCGAGGGTTGGTTTTTGGTTTTTTATAATGACGAGTTCGATTCCTATGACGATGACTTACGACTTAGTAAAGAGGTGCCCTAGAATGTCCAGACGGTTTTCGTGGTGGAAGGCGTCTGTTTATGAGAAGTATTGAGGGCCGCCAGTCGCACAACTCGTGAATATGATTTTGCTCTTGTTATGAAAAAGAAGATTCGGGTTAGATTGTTCTTTCTCCAGCAACTGAGGAAGAATATTCAAGAGAGAATGTAAAGCGAAGAAGAAGAAGAAGAAGAAGAAGAAGAAGAAGAAGAAGAGGAAGAGGAGGAGAAAGAAGAGAGAGTACACTTCAGAGACTCATATCCAGATGCTCACCAGTGCTGATTGATGCGCTGGCACGGAAGTACATATAACAGGTACATAGATACATAGGTACTTACGTACTTCAGTGCCTCCATTAATATGATGATGATTGGATAACAGACGAACGAATCAACATGCATGTCGCACCACTTGATGGGAAGGCCGTGGACGCACGATGAGATCACATGACATGACACGACGACGACCGCATGAGGATGAGGACTCGAGCTGGAGAGGATGCCCATCGTCAATCCTGCAATAAAATAAAGTAAATAAATAAATATAAATATAAATCCTCTATTCATTTTATCTAGTGATTATACAAATCCCGCCTTATAAATTCCCCAAATGCATGGATAGACATTCCCAACGCCGAGGCAGATAGATAGATTTGCCCTCTGACACGAATACCAAGCCCGGCCCAAGCATTGTGCACAGCCACGTACATAGGTACGTAAACGGCGAAGGCAAACCAAGAAACATCTCACCATACGCCCTGCCTCTCTCTCCCTCTCTCAACAACATCACAGACAGTGTAAAAGCATCAATACCATCATCGTTTCCACTTCCGATCCTTAGTTCGACGTGCTGAAGTCCATTTCCTCAGATTCTACGGCTATCAGCATTGATCGATCGCGATAAGACGTCATTGAGGACCAGCACTCATTGCGACAACGACACCCAAGGAACAGAAGGCCGCCATACCACACACACAGGAAGCCCAGCTTTAGCTCCAGCCATCGCCATGGCACCGACACTCTCCGGCTCTGCGTTAGAAAAGCGCCAGTACTGTGGAAGCGGCTGGTACTGGGAGTACGTCCCCCGACGAGACCTCTTCCCCCCCCCGTCCATACTGACGCACGCACAGCTCCTACAACCAAGGCTGCTACCACAGCGGCACCTGGAACAACTGGGGCCGCTGGGTCGCCCTCGTCGTGATCATCGTCTTCTTCCTCTTCATCGGCTTCCTATTCTTGTTTGTCCCCCCTTTCCCCCCCTCTTTCTAACCATCTCTCCCAACCCCTCTAACACGCCACAGCTGCGTCCAGTCGCGCCGCCGCCGCCGCGCCGGCCTCGCGCCCGCCTACGGCACCGGCTGGCTCGCCGGGAAGCCCAGCGCCTACCAGACGAATGGCTACTCCGCGAGCCAGCCGCAGTACCAGGGCCAGTACGGCGCGCCGGCCCCGCCCTACAGCCCGCCGGCCCAGCAGCAGCAGCACCAGCAGTACACGGGCAACACGTTCAACCAGAACGACGGCTATTACGGCCAGCAGAGCGGCATCGAGCTGCAGCAGCCGCAGCACGCGTATCAGCCGCCGAGGGCCGGGGGCGAGGACGTGTACGAGCCGCCCACGGGGCCGCCGCCGGGGAAGGGGGATGGGATTATTAGATAAGTGCGTGGGAGCGCGAGGGTGAGGGGAGGGATTAGAGAAAGGGAGGGGGAGGGGGTGTAATGTATTGCAAAACGGATGCGAGGAGGGGTGATTGATCGGGTTTCGGCGTTCATGGCCAGCTAGCTGGCTGTCTGGTCTCAGCGAGCAAGGAAGGATATGATATGGACAGCCCGTGCGGTGCGGGATGTCGGTCGTTGAGCAGCGTTGCTTGAGCTCGCCATGGGACTGTTTGATCTGGTGCCGGATGGGATGGGATGGGATGGGATTCTTAGATTGCCGCGAATGCGAATGCGAATACGTCTCCGTCTCTGCTCGCTCGTCTGCTTGTGCAAGTCAAAGTTACAAGACGTAGTTTGGATCCCTAGTTGGCCACCTCACACATCCGCCACAGGCTCCTCACCTCATGCTCAGCCTCATCCTAAGCCTCATCCTAAGCCTCATCCACACCACCAGCCTCTAGTCTGATGGGTAGAGTCGAGTCAAGTGGCGAAGAAAGAGTTAACAGATCACGTGATGTGTCACATTGAAACCACGACCCCCATCAACGTGACAACATCGCCGTAACCGCTCCGAGCCAAGCGCGCCCCAGCTGCCAAACAGTGGAGCGAGGAGATTTCAGGGGTGTCTGATTTACATATGTGATATTTACATATTTACATTTACATTTACAGTTACATTTATTAAATTATTTTATGTTGTATGCTCTACGCAGTACTCCGCTGAAAATATACATCGCGACTTATGATTTGACTTCACATACCTCACATTCAGGGCCAGCAATTGCCATTTACACGGGATGGAGGGAGGAGAGGGAGATGACGGAGGGCGCCCTAAATATATGTACAGTACATACAGTAGCAACAATAATCCAACAAGGGGGAGGGGGGGCGGGGGCACTGCACTGCCGGCTACTTCGCCCGCTACTTCGGCCGCGTTTCACCTTTCACCTACGAGGCCGATCGCTGCTGAGCCTTAGTAAGCCAAGCCATACAAACCAGATACTCGCCGCTGGAGCATCGCCGCTGCGACTTGGGAGTGACGAGATATTGTGGACGATGACTTTTGGCTCTACGCTGTCGCGATAGAGGAGCAATTGTATACACGGAACGAAACGACGTTTCTCAGCGCGAGGATGCGTTTATAGATCGATAGACCCAAGACCCGAGATCCAAGACCCGAGACCCTCGAAACGTGCGAATCCCATCCGCCCAGGGACTCGACCTCGACGATCCAATTTTGGCGACGGCTGCGCGAAACGACATATAAGACTTGGATTGAGCGCGACGGACGCAATACAGCGAAGAACAACACGTACTTGCTCTTGCACGAGCGGGACGAGATAATCGAGGCTGGGTGCCCACCCCGTCGCAGACATGCCGAAGATCGATGTCGCGATGGCGCAGAGCCTGAGGAGGGGTGTGCTGCAGGGTCTGAAGGGACGCGATATCACAGATACGGCGAATAATGTCAAGACGTCGTTTTCGAGCTGGGATAATTGCATGGCGGCGAGTTATTGCAAGTGAGCACTTCCTCCTCTCCCGATCCGCCTCTTTCCCCTCTCCTCCCTCTCGCCTCCCGCAACCACAGAGCCGAAATCCACAGCTTCGAACCTGACTGACGCGCCCTCAGATGGCCCGTCATCGCCGCCATAATCGTCGGCGGCCTCATCCTGCTCTCCGTCGTCTGGTGCATCGCTCGCTGCGCCTGCTGCGGCCTCTCCTGCTGCTGCGGCTGCTTCTCGTGCCTGAAGTGCTGCGGCGACTGCTGCGGCTGCTGCGATGCGCCGAACAAGAAGCACAAGCACCTGGACGAGCCCTACTTCCCGCCTCCCTTCGCCAACAACGCCGGCTACAAGGCACCCGGCGCCATGATGTCCGGCGGCGCGAGCCCCTTCGAGCCGCCCAAGTACGCGCAGTTCGAGACGGGGCCGAACGGCATGGCTGTCGAGCCCAAGAGGGTGGTCAATGACGATGCCCTCCCCCCGATGCCGAGCTGGGACAGCGCGGCCAAGAAGAAGATTAGTCTCGAGGAGCAGCCGGGCGCCGTGGAGCTCGGAGAGCTCGACCCGGTCACTGGACAGCGCGTGCCGCTCATGACGGGTGCCGGGCCGATATCGAGGACGGGCAGCCCGGCGATTGGCGCTGGTGCAGGTGCTGGCGGAGTGAGTCCGTACGGCGCGCCCGGCGCGGCGCAGAGCGGGTACTTCAGTCCCACCCCCAACGGCGCCGCGGCTTTAGGACTCGGAGCCGGTGCGCTGGCTGGGGGCGCCATGGCCGGTGCCGCTGGACGAGGCAACGATCCGTATAACCGCTCGCCGAACCCTCAAGATCCGCGCAACTACAACGATCCCTACTCACCTAACCAGGGCAGTCTCAACGGCGCAGGTCCGGGCTACGGCCGCGGCTACCCGCCGCAGAACCCCATCGCGCCCTACAACCCCTCGTTCCCCGCCGACCAGTACGGGCCCGACGCATACGGCGCGGCTCCGTACGGCCAGCCCAACAACAACAATAACAACTACACCGACGCCGGCTACGCGCCCGAGAACCAGGGCGGCAGCCCATATCCAGAGGACCCACGCCGTCCCTCCCCCCCACAAGGCGGGGCCTTCGGCATCGTCGCGGGCGGGTACCCGAACGCAAGCCAAAACTCGAATCGCAGCCGCGGACCTGGGCAGCGGCCGCCGTACGCCGAGCAAGACCGGCAGTTCAGCCACTCGTCGGACGGGACGTCGAGCCGGCCGCTGGTGCCGGCGGGCCCGCTGGGCGCTGGCGCGTACGCCGGGGGCGAGGAGGGGTACGCGACGTCGGCGGGCCCGCGGATGGGCAGCCCGCCGGTGCTGGCGAACACGAGCGGGTACGAGTATCGCGACGAGAGGCGGGCGGGTGTGGGTGCGGGCGAGCCGGTGCAGGCGTACCGGGGCGATGAGGGGAGGGGACGGCCGAGTCCGCCGCCGGGGGGACGGTTTGGGGATGCGGGGAGGGTGGCGTCGCCCGCGCAAGGAGGCCAGGCGGGGTTTGCGTCGCCGAATAGACAGTATACGGGGGGCAGCACGGCGCCGCCGAGTTATGCGAGTAGGAGCCCGCCGGCGGAGATGGGGTATGGTGGGGGGCTGGGCCAGGGACGGGGCCAGAATCAGGGGTATGGGAGGGGGAATGGGAATGCGGGAGGGTATGGACAGGGACAGGGACAGGGGGGACGGGTTCAGGAGAGGTGGTAGAGCAGCAGGCGGGGTGTGGGATGGGGGTAGGGGGTAGGGGGGAGGGAGTAGGGGTTTGCGGTTTGACACCGATACCGACACCGATCGATACCCCTTTTGTATATTCTGTGTATTTCCTCGCTTCTAAGCTCGGCTGGGTAGGCTCGGTAAGGGCGTCATGACATGATATCTGTTCTCTTTTGTTAGGAATGCGATGCGGAGACGAATAGCGTTCGAATCTTTCAGTAGCCCAATGCGTTCTTAGAAGTTTGATTACGGGCATAGTAGTCTGTGTGCAGTGTGCGTTTGAGGAGCGATGTACTCTGCGTATCCGCGCACCAATGGCAGTGCCATATGTCGCCTCGTGAGGCATAATATGAAGGATCTAGCATAGGACCTAACATCATCGATCCTCCTGGTCTTCACATGGAGATGGAGATGGAGAGGCTAAGGGAGAGAGCGATGGCTGGACTTCCTCACAAAGGAAGATTATTATCGTATCCCTAAAGGAGGCTTGCGAGGGCTTTGGGAGGCAGCGAACCACATTGAGTGCTAATTGTGCCGCTAGAGCAAAGACGACGCCGCTATTAGATAGTGCATAGGATATATATATATATATATTCTCATGAAGTATCCAAGGCCTCTCAAGGAGAACAATCAGACGCTATTGCAAGTACACGGTGCCCTTGTCTCTGGAGAGTTGGAAGACATGCTAACTCGTCACATACAGAGCTTCCACCGAGTTCTCTACGCCGGTAAAGTGTACCCCCCTTTGAAGATCCTCCACGCCTATTCATTGTTTGGGCAGTGACATTGTACAGCATATCTCCTTCTCTCACTGTCGAGGAGGATTCCTGTCACCGTGGCCTCTGTCGGTGGAGCACATCTCGTCGCCCTGTTTTGCGCCCTCGTTCGTCCATTTTTGATGCGCAATCTCAGCGGCAGAGTTGTGGCTGAGATCCTGCAACGAGGAAGTCCCGTGGACGGGAGCAGATAGGGGGCCATTTCAGGGGCGCGGAGTGGAAACATGAAAGTTTGGCTGAGAGCAAAGCTTCATTGTTGTTAAGAAATGAATGAAATAGGGCGTGCGTTGGCGGTGTTTTATACCCCTCCTATTTCGACCTTGAGAGTTCGGGCTCGGTGCCGCCTCGTTATCCTGGGTTCTGCAACAGAATATCGTGTCTACCTTCCTCGCTCTCAATCTGGTGATCGGATCTTGAATCCCAGAATATCTCTATCCCCATCTCCATCTGTGCGGGTTTATTCCTCCACTCTACATAAAGCCACCCCACCATCGCTCTCTCCTCCTTCTGCAGCAGAGAAAAACAGAACAGGACCAGCTTCCTCTCCTCCATTCCTTCCTCATCATCCTTCCTCCTCCACTTTACATATCATCACGTCTACGTTCTCAATTCTACGTACCACTACGGCACTACCACCACAGACAGAATCTCATATCGACAGAGTCTGTCACCGCAGTATTGCCGCTCTTTTTCTTGTCACAGCATATCTCGCCACCGCTAATTTCCAAAATGGAAGGTGGAAGATTTCAGGATCCACGAAAGGAAAGGAGGGTCCAAAGTGCAGAAATCATTTCCCGCAAGGCAGAAGATGGATCATTATACGCCTGGCAGAGATTCCTCTCCTTTACTCTCTAGCAGCACGCCAGACGGGACATCTCCAGCAACGACTTCCTCATTGACCGTGGGAGCAGATCCACAGAATGGGTCCTCACAGATGATGCGGCCATTGAGCCAGCACTATACAATCCTGATATTAGCCCAAGACAATGTATGCACCTATTTCATTGTCATTTTTGTCCCCACCCTACGCGAAGACTTTTCAATGCTAATAATGATACTTCTAGGGCCACTAGAACTTGTCTCGCCTATCCTCGAATTCACTAACGGCTCCAGCTTCCGTCGCCAGGTCGAACATGTGTGGGGAGATCTCGATGAGAACACGAAGATTAGTGTCAACAACAAGTCCTGCGGCACGCATATCCACTTATCCCCTCAGAACAGCAGTGGAACCTGGACCTTAGGAGCAGTTAAAGCAATCTGCAGAAGTATTGTATACTTTGAGTTTGCTTTCGAGGCACTTCTACCACCTCATTGAAGACAAAATATCTGGGCTAAGAGCAATGTATGCGGCAATGACACCTTCCCAGACAAAAAGCTGGGAGCATGCTTCAGTCTCATCGACGGCTGTTAGACCATTCCCAGAATAGTTGAGTTCATGAACGACGGCGATGATAAGTACTTCGGCTGGAATTCCTTGAATCTCCTCGAAGCTGGCAAGACTACGGTCGAGTTTCGTCGCCCGCCTGGCACTGATGTCGATCGTCACTCATGGCAAAGGCATCACGGCAACGGCTATCAGCCGCACAGGACGAACTCTTCAGGCTGATCCTAGCACTCTCGCATACCCAGGCCGTGCTGTTCTTCTCATCTCCATCTTCACCTGTCACCATTTCCCCACCGTTGAGGGTTGCTGTTGCTACATGCCAGCGCCTAGTACCGCTTATTCCCACTGCAAGTGTCCCTTCTCAGCTTTGCCTTTTCGAGGGTGAGATTCTCGACCTTTAGGGCTTCCTTGCTGCCTTCTCTTTGTGCTGCAGCTCGCTCTTCAGCAGCCTGTCGCCGGGTTATCTCGCAACGCGCTCTTTCGTCTGCTTAATCTGCAGCTGTGCCCAAATGTCAGCCTCTATCTAGATCCTCATCCGCCAGGTGATTTGCTCTATTCTTATTTGGATTCTATCGCTTTCGACTTGCATCCGCTTTAAATATGTTTCTTTGACAATATCTAAGCGCTTCATGTATGCTTTGTGAAGGTGTTTTGCTGTCTTGTTGTCCGTGTTGCCATTAACAACATCACTGCAATTTTTTAATTTAGTTATGTTAAGAAAGAATAGGATTTATATTATCTTACTATCTATATCAAAGAGCTTAGGAAGTTCCATGAGGGCAACTTCATCTGCGCTTAGAGGGAGGATCTGCACTTCGTCACCTTGAGGGATCCTCGGACTGGTGATGTAAACAACGAGGACGCCCGCGGTTAGGAAGTGAGGTAGCAGAGCAATGACAGGACGAAGGCATGCAAGAACGGGAAGAGAGAGTGTAACAGTTGGTACCGAAGTTTCGTTATTGGCTGCATGGTGTGTACAGATGCAGAGAGTGCTGGTTTTAGCCACAGTGCCCATTCTGTGTTGTGGAAACAAAGCACTCGGAAAGAAGACCTAGAGGCGCGATTTGACGTTCCAAAATATGTAAAATATTATCCTTGCCGATCGCCAGCACCACCGGTTCAGCAATGGAAGTATACCATAGAGTACGCTATCTCTACTCCGACCAATAAGTATGACATATGCCAGCAAGTGCCCTAGCCATTAACATGCTCCAGCAACGCCTGCGTCCACAATTCGAAACAGCCTACATCATCCTCAACACGATGGATCTAATCATACCCATTCCATGTTTCCCTACCCGCTTCCTCGACATCTCAGCCCTCCTCAACCTCCACATTGACCAACGTGCCCCATGCCGCACTCTCCTCCATCCTCCGTCTCGCCTGCTCCATCCACTCCCCATCTCCCTCCTTATCAACCTCAAACCCCAAATCCTCCCCCACCAGCCGCACCCCCACCTCCAACACCAGCACCCCGGCCACATACCCCCCCACCCCCCTCGCACTCACGACCTCATCCCTCACCGCCTCCCTCCTCAACTCCGCGCCAAACCTCTCCAAAATCCTCTCCTGCATGACCCTCGCGCCCCTCGCCCCATAATACCCCGGCACCAAGACCTTATCCTCCTCGCCCATGATACTCTGCTTGAGCGTCCTATTGCGGCCCGCCGCGATGTCCGCCGCCAGGAGCCCGCGGTAGTGGCTCGGCGTCGAGTCGGGGGCGGCGAGGAGGCGCGCCAGGTACGGGAAGTGGGAGGCGATGCGCCGTGGCAGCTGCGGCCAGTTGATCTGAGGGTAGCCGAGGGCGGAAGAGGTGGTGAGGGCGCTGGCGCGCCGGTGGTGTGTGCAGAAGGCGGCTTGTTGGCGGGTGGACAGGGAGGGGGGGCGGTTGGGGGTGAAGGCCAGGAGGAGGGCGAGGGGGACGGAGCTGCCACACATGGGGCAGAGGGTTTTGGTGTCGTCAGGGTCGGAGTCATCGGAGTTGGAGAAGGTGCGGGATTTTTTCTTTGGAGAGGCACTGCCGTCGACTAATCTCTTTTTCCTGGGAGAAGGCCGTGAGGAATCGTCGCTGCTTGTATCTGTATCTGCGTCTTTGGCGGGGTATTTGATGTTTAGATCTGCATCTGAATCAGAGTCGTCTACACCCTCATCTTTTAAGATGCCATCCACAGTCCTGAACGCTCTCTTCTCTGATCCCGAACTCCCAAGGGATTCTGATAGCCCGTATGATTTGAACGTCTTTTTCTTCTCTATCGGCGATTCCTTGTCACCGAAAACACCCCGAAACTTTCTGAATGTCTTCTTCCCCTCCTCTGCCGACTCCTGCGAAGAAGCAACAGTCCCATAGGTCTTGAACGTCTTCTTCGGCGTCTCCTCTTTTTCTTGCCTTCCATCCTTCAGCAGGCTAAAAACCTTGAACTCCTTCTTTCCCTCCTCTTTCTCGTTCTTCACTTGTCTCTTTTCCGGTGCGGAGCTCGACACCTTCCTGCTCTGGCTAGACCCACCATATGTCGCTTTCCCCTTCCGACTACCATTCTGTGACGGCACGCCCAGCTCGTAGTTCATATGCGACATCAACCCCGATTGTGACTGCGATTCTATCTCAGACGATTGTGATTGTGTTTCTGGAATCTCCTTTTTTGTGCCATAACTGGGGGTTCTGCGGGGGCGGGCTGCGCCGCGGAAGGCACTGCCTGTGTACGGTTGTGTTGGTGGGTCGGGTTGCGATGAGCGAGTATGCTTGGTCTTGGTGGGCTGTGAATTCCCGATATGTGTTGCCCTGGGGAGCCGTTCGTATTGTGAAGGTATATCTGCAGGAATGTCTGCTTCATTGTCTGAGGAGTCGGAGGAGCTTTCCGGTGGTCGCGTGGGGTCCTCGATGGGCGGACTCGACGCCCGTTTCTTCCCACCCTCCTTTCCCTTGCCCTTTCGCGCTTTCGTATTCCCGTCAGCTTTGGGTCTCAATGCATTGCTCTGCCTCGTTTTGTTCGTGGATTTCGGTGGTTCGTCCTCATCTTTTATCCGTGTCTTGCTTGAACCGGGGCGAGAAGTCGAGAGACCATTGACTGTTGATTTGCCTTCCACGATCTTCAGCAGGGGCGCAACTTTGCGATCTGCGCAAAGGCCTACGCGTCTTCTGTCTTCTCTTGTCGACATGGCCTCTGACAAAGCCAATGATTGTGAAAGGGAAACTATGGGGATGCAATTATTAGACCTTCAGCCTTCACGCCGGATCTCGACAAGGCTGAGGACTGACGTTGCCCAGCCGTGATTGGCGAATGGAGAAAGGTTTATCCGGTCAATCCCCCAATTGCAAACGACAACGGAACGTCAACAAAACAAAATAAAACAACAGAGCGTCTTTGTATGCAACCATTTAATCCTTAAGTTCCTTACTTTTGATATTTTATCTTTTAGTTTCTATCCTTTTTTGTGAAATTGTTATCTATTTCAAAAGGCTCTGAGTCCTTTTTCACATCTCTGCTTTCTCATCTCCTTTCTCATCTCCTTTCTCATCTCTTTTCTCATCTCCTTTCTCTTCATAGTCTCTTTCTTTCAATTACATGTGCTATATATACATCTATTTCCCTTTGCTTCCCTCTCCTACATCTACAAGGGCAGATATACCATCTGCAGCCACCCATGGGGCTTAATTGATCATGTATCAGAGCGTTTTTGGCCCCAGCATCTCCCTATTCTACCTCCAACCTTAGCAATGATATTCTGAAAAGAAGCTTGGAAGTCATTGAAGAGATGATGAGAGAAGTCAGGAAATGGTATTCAGCGTAAAAAGTCCGAAATTCTTATACTGCCCCAACGACTTTTCCGAAAGGATTATGAATACAGGCGGGTTGGACTTTAATGCTTTCGATTTCCGCTGTCCATCTCCATCTTTGCGTGTTATGACATGCAAATTCAACGTCGCCATTCACCGACACCCAGAATCAAGAGGGGGCAAGGTATAAATGCAATGATCGACCTCGCGGGTAATTAGAGAGCCATAAAGCGCAGCAAACTTGTCGGTCACGTATCGTAATCGGAGACGCGAATATGGCATCATGACTCGACACCACTCCACGCCAACGATTTCATGGCGACTGCATTGCAGGAGGCTTCCAGGTTCATCGTCTTCTCTCCAGCCAGATCGCCAATGGTTTCTTAAGAACCTCTGCGGCGATTGTACACACAGCATTCTGATAGTACTCGCCCATGTGCATGCAGTCCCTCTACCAGTCTGAATCATCATCGTCCTCCTCCGTTGGCTAGATGACGCATGAGTCATCTACCCACAAGTACCGAAATCCAGGCTTCCGGGTTATGCTTATTGCATCCTTGATAGTCTGGGGCAATGTGCCCATGGGGATACTCCGTTTATACTTCTCCCTCTATCCCCGTTCCGACAAGCCGCGGCTATACCGCCGTCACTGTACGTAATCTAGGAGGCCAGCTTGCATTTGCATCATAATGATCTCTCTCTCATTCCTCACTCCTCTACCCAAAACCCGCCGTTGGGCCAGCGTCTATATACACCCCCTCCATCTCCAACTCCCGCCTCTAACAACTTCCCATATGTGCCGCTGCAGCGCTCGAAAACCCCAAACGCAAAAAACTTCTCCACGCTATGCAAACCCAAAAGGAACAGTTCGCAATCAAGCCACCCGCTCCATCGGTATTACGATTACAAGAACTCCCGCTGCCATATCTGCCCTCCGTTCCCCTCCTCATGCAAACGTCATCTCCATCTCCTTCTCCCTGAACTCATCCTCATCATCCTCCTCATCCGCCCACGCATTCCTCCCCCCCACCGCCTCCGTCCACGAGCCCTTCGACTCCGGCCGCTGCACCGGTGCCCCCCTCTCCAGCGGATCAGGCAAGGGCTTGTTCCTCCAGCTATCCGCGCGATCGTCATGGCTACCGCGCGGGCTCACCTCCATCTGCCTGCTCTCCGCCCCCCACGGCTCGTCGGACCGCAGCGAGAATACAGTAGGATGCGCATGCGGCGACGACGGGACATCCAGGCTCAGCCCGGTGCTCGCGCGCCCCGGCGGCACGTAGGCCGTGTCGAAACTCATCTGCACGTCCTCCTCCGCCGCCAGGTACGGGCTCGCGTGGTAGCTCTTGTATCCCTCGTCCGCGCCGTACGTGTAGCTCCGCGGCTTGCGGCCCTGTCGCGGCTCCTCGTACGCGCTCAGCGTCGGCACCGCGTCCGTGGTCCTCGTGTCCCTCAAACCCGCCAGATTTGCCGGGCTCGACGAAGAGGATGCGAGACCGGCGAGGTCGAGTTTCATCGGCGGCAGTGTGCTTGGAAGCTCCTTGACCTCGAAATTCTCGCTCTCGAGCTCCTGCCTTATCGCGTCGATGTCGAACAAGACGCTGTCGTGTTTATTCCTCAAATCGCCCTCGTAGCCTTCTTCCTCAACATTGGACTCCTGGTAAGTCTCCCACTCCTTCTTCTGCACCACATCCTTCTTCTTCCGCCTCAAGAACGAAAACGTCCCCTTCCCGCCCTTCTCCCTCTCCTCGCGCTCAAACTCCTTCCTCGCCTCCTCGATCTCGTTAATCAGCTCCCGCTGCCGCTGCGTATGGTTCTCTGGGTCCGGGTCCTCGATCTCCGTGAACTCGTCCGACTCCACCAGCCAGCCCACCTCGCGGAGCAGCCGCGGCATCGCCGTGCGGTACGCCATGTGTCCCGGCACGAGATCCGTCACGTCCACGTTTTCCAGATCCGGGATGCCGTTGATAGGCGCAAGGCCGGCGATGCGCGATATCCCGCCCGACGTGAGTCGGAAGAGATAGCCGAGGATCCAGTCGTTCCGCGCATACCCGTTCACGAACCGCCCGGCCACCACGCTCCGCGCCTTGAGGTAGTGGTCTTTCTTGGCGACGATGGGCGAGCCGAACAGATACACGTTCTGGACCAGGCCGTGGGCGCCTTTGCGCGCCAGCTCGCGCAGGCAGGAGAAGATGACGCGGCAGCCGAGCGAGTAGCCGACGAAGGTGATGGGGCGCGTGCCCAGGTTGCGGTCGATGAGCGAGTCCGCTAGGATGAGGCCGGCGGCTTCGGCGCGCCCGAGGGACACGGTCCATGGGTTGTCAATTAGGTAGGAGAGTTTGGTGAGGACGACGGGGAGTTGGAGGGCGGCCATGAGGCCGATGAGGATGGTGCTGCCGAGGACTTGTTGGAGGCCTTGTGTTAGTGCCTAGAATCCGTCAGTACCGTATGCTCAGTTGGATTTGAAGGAAATAAGAGACTTACCTCCGTGGCGAGAATATTAATGGTGTCTCCCATACTCTGCAGCATTTCGGGCTCCCAGAGCACGGAGTAAATATCGCCCATGACGGGGTCGACGGTGCTGTATGGTAATCGTACGTCATCGACCTTGCCCGTCATCCAGCCGGAAACAGTGACGATGAGGTTGACGCGCTTGTTATTATGCAGTGGCCGATACTCAAAAGTCTTGACGGCGCCTGTTCGTCTATTCGCCGCTCTAACAGCAATCACACCACCAGAAGTCGCCGCAGCGGAAGTAATAATAGCTGCTCCTCCAGCACCAGCCAGGAATCCACTGGTGCCTGCAACACCAATAGTTGTGAATCCGGCTGCTAGACCGGCACCAATGACAGGAGCAAGCAGACCAGCTGACAGCCCGATAACAAGACCTCCACCAACTGTGGCAAGGCCCATCATCACGTAGCGCTTCTTGAGCGCCATTTTTCGCCTATTCTCCTTATGCTCATCCTCGTTCCAGTTCTCCTTTTCGGCAGCCTGCTGCATCTCTAATGCATCTGTGACTCGCTTCTCGAAGCGGCAGATGTCTAGCCATGTCACATCTAAATGACTGCCCACTTGTTCGAGTAGGACTCTAGATCGTGCATCGTATATTGAATCGGCGACCAATGTGAGAAATAAATCACACAGCACCGTCCATCTGAGATCTATATCGAGGTTCTTCGTAGTGGGTAATTGTGATGGCGTCCGGACCTCGGGCAAGTGTTCGCCATCAGTCTCGGTATAAGGCGGAGGTGGCGCGGCTGCTTCTTCGTCTGCCACCTTCGGGCTCGACATCGAGTCTCTCGGGCTCTTCTCCCACGCGACCGACCCCGGCCGCGGACTTGACACCTTGCTACTAACGCTCTCCCCGTTCTCGGCCATCGGATTCTTCACCCTCGCATTCTGCATCAGGGCCGGCGTCAAGTCCCTCGGCTCCACCCCATGCTCCGCCAACTGCTCTATCATGATCTGCTCCGGCGTGCTGAGCTCCATATGCGCATACAGCCTAATCATCATTTTCTGGCTCCACATCTTCATCGCCTCCGTCGCAATGGCCGTCGCTTTCTTGGCGCCTTTGCTCGCGTTCTCGATTTTCTCCATATCCTTCACCATGCTGGCGAGGACGAGGCGCGCCATACCCACGTAGGCGATGCGCTGGCCTTCAGTCAGTAGATTTTTGGTAGCTTGCATTTGCGAGACCGCATCGCGCTGTTCTTCATCCTCCGGGCCGGCGGCAGATGTGCTGTTTACTTCTTTGAAGAGGTAGGATGTGTGTTCATCCATGCTCGTAGCCGACTGTGCATCCTCATCTAACTGCACCTTCGTATACCCCTTCCCGGCCCCTCCAAGCCCACCATACGTCGCGGCCTCTTCATCACTCTCCTGCGCCTCCCTCGCAACCAGCTTGTTATCATCATCGTAGATGTCGAACGGCGCATATGCCGGCATCTCCTGCCATTCGTCCTCAGAGTCCTCCTTCATCTCTGGCTCTGCGATTTGAACCACGTGCTGATGCGACCATTCAGAGACTCCGTTGATGGAGCTCTTGCCTCGCTTGTGAGCATTTGATATGCTGCTTACTGAGGTATTCCCGCGCGTGTGGCCTTGCTTTGTAATTGGTTCAGCTGCCTCTTCAACCGCTTTGTCCGTAGCTGTCGCAGGCGAGGTTTCGACGTTTGCGTCATCGTTCTTTGATGGCTCGGAGCTCAGCCTTGCGATAATCGCCGTATCGGTATCCCCCGCATTCCTGGGGATCTCAATGGTGTTAGGAACCGACGAGAGCGCATCCTTGAACTCGTCATCATCGCTGCTGCTCTGCTCCCTCACCTCCTTCCTCGCGCCGCATGCAGCCTCTGCCGACGCTATAGGCGCCTCCACTACCGCCTTCTTCGCAGGTGTATTCGAAGGCTCGTTTCTCGCCTCTCCTCCAGCAGGCAATGAGGTTTTTGATTCCGCCCCTTTTCCGGAGTAAGTCTTCACCTCGATCTTCCCAACGGGCAGTCCCCAGTCATCCACCTCGACCAGCTGTCCCGGGCTCGCCGTTGCCGGCTCCCTCGCCGCAGTCTTCGCATCCTCGTTCCCATTGCCAGAAGCAGCGGGCTGCTGCGGCATGATGTATGTCCCAGTCTCTCCTCCCTCAAGCCAGTCCGCCGTCACAGCGAGCTCTCATGCGGGTCGCGTTTGCACGCCTAGAACCGCAGAGCTGTCGAGTCGAGTAGCTAGCTGTATTTCGAGTCCATGCAACGAGTTTCGAAATATGCTGAGGCGTGCAGCGGAGGCGTTCTGGAATCCTGGAATGCTGTGTCGACTTCCTCTAATCTCCAATTGCGTGGCTTCCGTATCGGCACGTCGGGCGTGGGATCATGCGCGCTGATTGGGGCAGGCGGTCAGCGACTTGTGGCGTTGGGGATGAAAACGTGTTGGTGGCATCCCTGTCGCTTTTCTTGATGTTGTCACCGTTTAAAACGGGTTAACTGATTAAATGCAGAGATTGAGAATACTGTATACACATACAGGATTATTAATTTATCGACGCTCGATTTGTTGTTAATGAATCGGTACATGAATCAATCTCCATCTTTAAGGAGCCCTGCAACATGTTCCGTCCACGTGCCAGGAAACATAGACAAAGCCAAATTATGCCATGTGTACAGAGTAAGGGTATCATTATTGTATTTGTTCGTGTTAGAAGCTCAACAGCTCTCTGTCTCCTCTCAAGCTTCTGCAACAACCGCACTCTCTCCTCCATCTTCAGCTTCCACTGGACCGCCTTCACCATCCGCATCACCACCAGCACCTCCCTTATGCTTCCGCCGCCTTTTACGCTTGCCCTCTCCCTCCGCTGCCCCCTCCTCCTGCGGCGCATCCTGTGATTTCTCCCCCTTCCTCTCCCCCCCCGGCTTTTTCGCCGCCCCTTCGCCATCTGCCTTCTTCGTCTTCTTCACAGACAACGGATTCGGTCCCTTCGGCTGTCCATAAACCTTCTTCTTCTTCGCCTCCTTCGCCTCCTCCTCCCCCTCCTCCTCCCCATCATCCCTCTTCCTCTTCATCCCCACACTCCCACTCGCCCGCCCCTTCAACCCGTCCCTAAACTTCCCCTTCTCCTCCCTATCCCTCAAATTCTCCGTCGCCTCCGCCATCGGCTCCATAATCATCACACTGCGATTGATATACACCAGCGGCACGCCCATGACCTGTCTCATGCTCCTGCGCACCTCGATATCCTGGCTCGCGACCACATAGCGGTGCTTGTTGTGCTTCGTGCCCTTGGGGTCGACGACGGAGGTCATGCACTCCTTCGCCGACAGCGGCTCGGGGTAGTCGGCGGGCAGATGTCCGCAGCGGCGGCGCTCGAAGAGCTTGGCCTTGTCGATCAGGTAGGAGACGCCCGGTTCGGAGGCCGCGGCGTAGAGGTGGCGCATGGAGCATTGGGTTATCACTGGAGATGTCAGCTGCGATCGACGAAGAAGACAGTGTGGATGTGGGTGTGCATGTCCGTACTGGGCTTGACCTGGCCGTGCAGTGTGCGCTCGAGTCCGCCGATCAGGTCCATCTTGAACTTATCCGCATCTCTGATGATTTCGGCATCAACTACATCAGACAATCAGTACTCGAGTTCACATCCAGGAGCCGCGTGCGATTGGGCAAGGATCGAGGGAGGGCGTACGCAGGACTTGGTACGGTTCTCTGAAGCCGAAAGCAAGCCCATACTGCTGCATGAGCTTCTTGTACTGCTTCGCTCTCTTGCCGCGCATCGTGACGTCTTGTGTATGGAGGGCTGCGTGAAGAAAAAAGGGTGTTTTGGGAAGACAAGTTGGCGGCTGTCGTAAATGTTCTCCAAAAAGTTTCGATACGGATTTCGCTATCAGGATTTAGAGTTGGGTCCGTGCGATCCCGGCTCTCCCGAGCAGTAGCATCGGAGACTTCCCCCCAAATTCACGCTTAAGGACAGTCCTTACGTTGACAGTTCACGACATGTGTATACATGTGTATACCTTATGTAATGACAATAATTTCTTGGGATATATGGATATATTATTATATTTGATTATTAGAGGTGTATCTTCGTAAACAGACTGCCATTAAGCATGGCAGGTCGCTGTGCCATCTCCATTATCCAAAGTCATCCTGATGGGTTCAGGCTCCCTCCAGCTCCAGTACGCCCACGGATGGGCATGATCTATTCCCCATTATCCACCACATTCCAAAAATCATGCTTTGATTATTCGTATTCTCTGTTCTCCTTGGCGTAATTTGCCCGTCAGCTTGGCTTTCGACCAAGATTGCCGATCCTTCATAGCTTCGTCTCCTTGGCAAGCCTCCTGCATTCTGCAATGAGGTCCTTCTTGCAACGTTTGTAATCCTCATTGAGGCCATATGACTCTCAACCTGGACCCTGTTTAATAAGTGCAGCAACAACACTGATATCGTCGAGCTTGCCTGTGCATGGTCAGAGGAAATAGTGCAAGGCGGATTCAGACGACGTACCTCCTTCCATAGGCAAGCCTTCCTCGATGGCATGCTCCATATAGGGACTTTCTGCAAAAGGGTCCTGAGCAATAATTCTCGCCGCGTTCATCAGTTGCTCAGCAACAAACTTCATGCCACCGCCACCGCCATATTTCGTCGCCGTACTATTTCCACACAATTCCCATTCCTGTATGCTTTGAATCACGTTCGAGACGATCTCATGCTCCCAGAGGTTATCAATCACTCCATCCGAGACGGCCAGAACAACATCGTTCTCCTCGACCTCGACCTTATCCATCACTGCGTCCTTTTCAGGTGTGTCTAGGCTATTGGTTCCCAATTGTTTTGGACAATCAAACCAATGCCATTGCGGTTCCGTTTTGTAGATGATCTTCGATTCTAGGGGTCGGAGGACTATTATCTGAGAATCGCCTACATTCGTGATGTATAGCACAGGCTTTACAGGTTCGTTGGGCCCCGCAGTTACAGGCTCATAATGCAACTGCGCTCCCGCCGCCGTCGTCGTTCCATGCCACTCCTGTGGCTTCGACGTCGCCTCGATGGTCTGTTCGTACGCCCTCTGTAGATACTCAATGGGATGCGGTTCGTACGGTCTCCCGTCGGGCCGTGGTGCGCTGTAATCCTGTTCGATGCCGAGAGCCCAGAAGTGTAAGAGCAGCCTTGACCATAGACTGGCAGAGTTAGGTCGACGCGCCGAGCTGTTGAGGAGGCAAGGCTTACCCAGCATGTCCCCCTTCCCTCGTCGACCAAGCACCAACGCCGTCATCCACCGCGACGAAATAATTCCCCGCATAGACGGCATCATCTCCGTTCGTGTAGCCGCGGATCAGGTCGCCATTCACAAAAGCCCGCCTGTCTCGACTCCTGTGATGCGTACTCAACGGATCTGAGAAGCTCCCACTGGGCGGGCTCAGAAAGGGTGGAGGAAAGGGCCGGGGAGATCGCTTCGCAAACAACGCGAGTCCGGTCTCGAAGTGAAAGGGATGTCTAACGGATCTCGAAGGATGATCTGGCTGCTTTTCTGTCGACCCCGCGACTTGGGTGTAGGATTGATCTGAGAGGTACCTGCAGGGACAGGGGATGAATCGCGAGACGGGGAAGGGGATGGGGCGTGCGAACTTTGGTAGAAGAGCAGACCTCCTCATCCCAGCGTTGTATTGGATCGGAGCGGGATGTGGTCATGGTTTGGAGAAATTGTTGAAGGCCAAGGGACGTTGCGGAAAGTCCGTCGCGCCTCAAAATCAGATAAGGGTCGTCAGTCATAGCTGTTATCGTGAACATGTTCACGTGATAAGGCGAGAATTGTATTTTCCATTATTACGCAGGCACAAAGGGCAAGGCTGAGATGTCAAGGATGTATGTACTCCGTATGTACCTTAGGTAAACCTCAGAGTTGCCTCCACTTTTACCACCAGGTACTGTACATTTAGGTACAATACAATACCTACGCCGCCTGGAGGAAAGATGCGAGCTCGATACGACGTCTTCGCAATATTCCACTAGGCTATGGCGCTTTCGAAGGACAAGGCGTTAGGAGAACTTGCTCGTCTCCACTGATATGCATCTCCGGTTGTGAAAAGGAGGCCGCCAGTACAAGCAAGACGCGTCTTCTGGTAATAAAGACGCTGTATAAGAGTACCTAAGAGACAATTCACGTCACGTTGCTAGAGCAGGTAGAGTATCGTGCCATGTTCGGCACTATTGGAGACCGTTCTGGGTGGGCAAGTACGGAGATGGAAAACTTGAATGAATGTTCTGTTGTGTTCCTGCTTTCTCGTATCCACGCTTACTGTGGTCATAGTGTCCTCGTATGGGGTATGCACAGTGCACTGCAACGTCTCAATAGGGTATACATAGCTTCTTCGTCGAAGACCAGCAAAAACAAATACTGACAGCATTCAAGTCCGTATGTCCCTTTAACCGGGTCAGCCGCGCACTTTTCTCGTGTCCGTCGAAGTCCAACCTCCTGGGTCGACTGGCTCAGGCGCACTGCACAGCAGGATTTCAAAATAGCTCTGGAAACACGGAACAAGAGCTGTTGGCAAGTCAAATGGTCGTGTTTCGCAGGAGTCCAGACAAAGGTGTTCGTATCGCTGAGTCCAGAGGATAAAGATCAAAGAAACATGAGGCTGGGACGAACTGGCTACTCATGAAGGTGTCGCACTGTTGCAGGACGTGCGTGGCGTGGCGTGGCATGCCATGGCATGGTCGAAGCCAAGCAGCTCGCTCACGCTGCGCCTTGTCGTTCACGCAATCAATAGAATAGGGAGGTACATACATACTGCCCGTGTGCAGGAATGCACCCAGCCTTTGTCTCAGCGCCGCCGTGTCTGGTGGATGGAATGGCGTTGGCGTATTGGCGCTGGCACTTGCTTACGCAGTTGACTTTAAATGGACTGCTGTTGAGAAGTAAGAAGTCGACTGCTGTGAGAAGTAAGAAGTAAGAAGTAAGAAGTCTTAGGCGGTTTCGGACCTTGATATCTTCGATGTGAGTGGCCGAGTATCTCTGTCGCTGTAAGGGCGTCAGCTTGAGTACTGGAGAGATGGAAATGACAATGGAGGAGTCTCGGGATGCATCGGTATAAAGAATGTGTCGAGACGTGCCAAGTCAAAGAGCATGCTTTGTTCTTGCTGGAGCGCCGAGTCGAGGGATAGTCGAGGGATAGTCTTGGAGTCTTGGAGTCTTGGAGTCTTGAGCCTTGAGCCTTGATCTTGAGTCTTGAGTATTCAGTCTTGAGTCTTGAGTCTTGGAGTCTTGGAGTCTTGGAGTCTTGGAGTCTTGAGTATTCAGTCTTGAGTCTTGAGTCTTGGAGTCTTGGAGTCTTGGAGTCTTGAGTATTCAGTCTTGAGTCTTGAGTCTTGGAGTCTTGGAGTC
>Ga0123337_10000482_pt1 | contig 66372 bp, 61 predicted proteins | sample frozenSSSSmetaG_FD_89792 | JGI IMG/M metagenome (GOLD analysis project Ga0123337, IMG submission 89792) | Glacier valley bacterial and archeal communities from Borup Fiord, Nunavut, Canada, to study Microbial Dark Matter (Phase II) -... | ecosystem: Environmental > Aquatic > Freshwater > Ice >...
CGCCACCGGTACCGTTAGCCTGACCAATGCTCAGGCGGGCAGTCTGACCATTACCGACAACGGCTCCACCATCGGGGTGGTCTCCGTCACGGCAGGGCAGACCACCGTCAGCTTCTCGGCCACCGGTGTGAGCGGATCAGCTCCGCCAAGCCACACGGTAATTGCTACCCTCGGAACGGCAACGGCTACCACCACCTACGCTACCCCGGTCAGCTGCGAATGCCCTCCTGCCAAATGTGCGCCGTTTGTACTTCAGCAGACCAAAAAAGGACCGCGCATAGTGGGTAAGTAAGCCCGGCAGCGATTTATTGAAAGGGTCACGGCCCGCATCATCGGTGTGATGATGCGGGCCGTGACCCTTTCAGGGCTTAGCCGGTACGGTCAAAGTAGGGCGGGCTGGGTATCGGTCCTGGAAAATGACGACCTATTTATCCGGCTGGCCGATCAGAAGTTGGCAGGTAGTGTTTACCTGCTTCAGGCTAAAATTGGCTACAGGCTGGTGACGCGAAAAGTTCTCAAGCTCTGATTTGACTTGTTCTGAAAAGAGTTAACCACAAACTGGTTGACTTTATGAAATCACTCGTTCAACCTCGCATTATCTATCGGTATTCCGCAGGAGTCATATTACAGGAAAGCCCGGTCTGAAAGTCAGACAGGGCTTTCTTATGCTCCTTGTATTTTGGTTTGATAACTGCCATCCCGGGAATTCCGGACAATTCAACTCTGAGCAAACATTCTGTAAAAGGATGGTATCTGAGGTTACCCCAAACTCACTAACTCTTTCAGGTCCTCATCGCTCAGGTCGCCGAGCCATGTTTCGCCGGTCTTTACGCTGAGGTCGGCCAGTTCTTTCTTGCTGCGAATCATGGCGTCAATCTTCTCTTCCAGCGTACCCTGATTGATAAGCCGATATACCAGCACGTTTTTGGTCTGGCCAATCCGAAACGCACGGTCGGTAGCCTGATTTTCCACTGCCGGGTTCCACCATAAATCGTAGTGAATGACGTGGTTGGCCTGCGTCAGGTTTAGTCCCGTACCGCCTGCTTTCAGCGACAGAATAAACGTATGATCGGAGCGGTTGTTCTGGAATTGCTCCACCATTTTGTCACGGTCGGGGCGGCTTGTACCACCGTGTAAAAATAGCGGCTCCTGCCCGAAAGCGTCTTTGATGAACTGCTGCAACAAGACGCCCATTTCATGGTACTGCGTAAAAATCAAGACCTTTTCGTGGTTGGCATATATTGTTTCGAGCAGGTTCAGGAGCAGCGTAGCCTTGCCCGACAGCGCGGGGGCTTCCGGCCCTTCTTTCAAATACTGATGCGGGTGATTGCCAATTTGCTTGAGAGCCGTCATTAGTTTCAGCACCAGACCGCGCCGGGCGATGCCGTCCTTATCTTCGATGGCCCGGATGCTTTCCTGTACCACGCTTTCGTACAGCGACGCCTGTTCGGACGTGAGCGAACAAAACTGGTTGTTCTCGATTTTGTCGGGCAAATCGCTGATGATGGTCTTGTCGGTTTTAACGCGACGGAGCAGGAACGGACTCGTAACACGCCGGAACTGGTCAAGCTTCTGCTGGTCGCGCTCCTGCTGAATGGGCTTACCAAACTCCTCATTGAACTTGCTCAGGCCGCCCAGATACCCTTTGTTCACGAAGTCCATGATACTCCAGAACTCCGACAGCCGGTTTTCGACGGGCGTACCACTGAGCGCAATCCGAATCGGCGATTTCAGCGATTTCACGGCCTTCGTCTGCTCGGTATCGCTGTTTTTAATGTTCTGCGCTTCGTCGATGATGACGGTGGCCCAGGTAGTTTTTTTCAGCTTTTCGAGATCGGAACGTACCACGCCGTAGGTCGTCAGCAAAATATCGTAGGGTTGCTTGTCGGTAGGTAGCTTGCGGGTTGGGCCGTGGTAAATGTAGGGCTGGAGGTCGGGCGCAAACTTCGCCATTTCCTTTTGCCAGTTGGTCAGCAGCGTAGTGGGTAGCACAATCAAACCCTTTTGCTTCTCGAAACGGCCTTCCTGCTTGAACTTGAGCAGCAACGAAATAACCTGAATCGTTTTGCCCAGCCCCATGTCGTCGGCCAGAAGACTGCCCATGCCGAGGGCGGTATTTTTCACGAGCCAGTCGTAGCCACGATGCTGGTACGGGCGCAGGTTGGCCATCAGGTTGGTGGGCAACGGCTGGTTGGCTACGTCGGTAAACTGCCGGATAATCTCGCGGACGTCTGCCGAAATACCGAGCCGGTTGCCTTTGAACTCTTCCGACAAAGCCGCCCGTAGCAAATCGGTGCCGGTCAGTTCGGGTGGGTTTTCGAGTTGCTTGCGGAGTTTGGTCAGGTCGTTTACGTCAACGACTACGTACTGATCTTTGATTTTGACCAGCCCCACGCGATTGTTCACCAACGCCTGAAACTCCTTCATCGACACCATCTCGTCGCCGAGGGCCACCTGCCAGTCGAAGCTGAGCATATCGTCGAGTTTCATAAAGGCGTTGCTGGCCGTAACCTGTTTTTTCAGCGTCAGCCGCCCGCCCGCCGAGGGGCGTATCCAATGCCGGAGCGATTTGGGCAGCAGCAGCGAGATACCCAGCAACTGCATCCGGGGCAGCATGTCGAGCAGGATTTTTACGAACGCATCGGGTTCGTAGGATAGATACGATACCCCATCGCTCCGGGTCAGTTTGGCCAAATCAGGAAAATGCCGCGACAGCACCAGCAAATCCTGCAACACGGCCATACGGATACTGGCGTAGCGTTTTTCGTGCAGAATATCTGCCAGGGGTATGGGGGGTGCCACCATTGGCGGTATTACCGCCGGAGCAACCGCAACGGCTAATTTGGTGGTTCGCGTGGTTTTCTTCGGCGTTTTGGCTGTGGGCGCAGATGCGGCAGGGGTAGCCTGACTGTCACGGATGAGCAGGCTGATGCGAAACTCATCGCCGAGTTCAGAATCCTCCACGGCCAGCACCGGCACGAAGCGTTTGTTGGTCAGGAAAAAATCGTTCAGCCAAAGCTGCATCGCCAGCGGCATTTCGCGCTTACCGAACCCCTCGAACCGCACCGTTTCGACACCGAAAAACAACCGGTCGGCGTCTTCGAGCGGCCAGCGTTCCCAGAGTTCGATGGTCGTGCCGTGAATGGTGGGGCGCATCAGCAGCGAACACAGCATCAGCACCTGTTCGCGACCGGGTCGGCCCGCCGAAGCAAAGGCCAGCCACTCCCTTTGCCAGCGCATCGTCAGCAGCAACGGCGGCATCTGGGCGGCCAGCAAATCGGTTTGTCTGCGCACGGCTTCGTTGAGCGTGGCGGGTATCCACCGCACCCGGTATTGGTCTTCTTTCGGGCCTAGACACAGCAATTGCGGCACTACCGCCCCGCGCCGGAGCAAGGCCACCGAGAACTGATGCGCCAGGTACAACGCCCGCACGGAATCGCTCATTTCGGCAAAATCGGCTTCGTTGAGCGTATCGAGCCAGGCCACGAGGTCAAACAGATCGTAGTCGGTAAAGTTTCGCTGTTCGCCGTGTTCGGTAAACACACCCACTTTCCTGATCTCCATCAACTCGTCTAACTGGAGTTCAATGCTATCGCTAAGGTCGATAAGGGCGGGTGGCTCGGCGGGCGTAACGGGTTTGGCCACGCGCCCATTGGTGTACGCTGTTACGGTGCGTTTGGCAGGTTTATCCGGCAGTGGTTTGCTGAACAGCGCATAGGCTCTGGCCAGTGATTTCAGAAAATCACCTTTAGTAAACGTAGTGCTGGGCTGCAATAAACCGAGCAGCTGGTCGGCCAGATTCGGGATAGTGGCGAAGTCAAGCTGGGCGCGGCTTTTATCGTCGGGTATCCAGTCTTCATCGTCGGGCAGGTCGTCAGTGCCGAGATTCTGGAGTAGCAATACGCTCTCCATACCTCCGCTCAGCACATCGACTTTGGCGTTTTTCAACTCCTCCAGAATATCCAGCCCTTTGAGCTGAAACACCAGAAATGGGTTGCGGTCAATTTCGTTGGCAATGATATAGACCACCGCTGCGAGGTGCTTGCAGGGAATGGCGTAGTCGGGGCATGAACAGCCCATGCCGAGGTCATCGAACGAGCGCGGAAACAGCCGGATACCCCGTTTTTCGGCGAACTCCACCAGTTCTTCCGGCAGTTGACGGTTCAAAAGCTGGGCCAGAATGGCGGGGTTCTCCTGAATTTCGGCCAGAAGTCTGTCGCGCTCGGTTTTTGAGAGCAGCGGCACGGTCAGCTTCACTTTATAGGGCCGGGGCGACGATCCGCGCACCTGCGCACTGATAAGGTTGCCCTCTATTTTCAGGTTCTGCACGGCCCCTTTGTTGGCGTAGGTTTTGCCGCGCGGCAACCGGTTGGCCATGTCAATCTGGGTCAGGGCATTGAGCCACTGCTGTCCCCACCACGTTTTGCCGTAGCTGATTCGTTCGGCCATAAAAAGTTCTGTTTCAGTTGGTTAAATCAGCCTGTTATCTCTACCAAATCGGTGTTATCCAGGATCTGAATGGCACGTGTCAGATGTTCCAGAAAGATTTCTCTCACACGCTGATTGGATGTGGTGCCGCAGGTCAGCCAAATCAGTTTAGGTGGACTGCCATACTGGTTCAGCAAATCGACAACGTCTTCGTCTTTGGTAATGACCACTGCATTCGCCCGCCGAGCCGCCCGGAAGATGGTCGTATCCGAAGCATCGCGCAGACTCAGGACCTGGCAGAGTAACATTCATAACCGAACGAATCTGTTATCCAGCGCGCGAGGGACGGCGACAGCTGGGCGTCAATCCAGAGCGTCATGCAGTGACCCGCAGAACCGGATGATTAATCTTCAATGAAGCGTACTGCAAACATGCCTGTACATCGGCCAGCTCAAGGTCGGGTAGTTCTTCGCTGACAATCTGCTCCGGCGACAGGCCGTTTGCCAGCAACTCTAATACGTCAGCCACCCGGATGCGCATTCCCCGGATGCAGGGACGCCCGCCACACTGGTCTGAATTGATAGTAATGCGGTTGCTAAACATATATATGGTTCATCTACGGTTAATCTTTCCTATAACGCGAAATGGCGCGTAGAATTCACCGAAGACGAAAAAACCAACTTTTGCGCCGATTTCGCTGTTTCCTGCCCGTGTTACCCGCTTCGTTTATCACCCAACTCAACCGCTTCGGTCAACGGCGCGAACCCGTGCTGTTCCTGATTGACTTCGCCCGGCAACAGCCGCTTTTCTGGCCGCTGCGCGATGTTGACCCAACCGTTGTGCAGGTATCGTTCAATGGCGTCTGCTACCCGGACAGACAACCGAAAGCCGGTTCAACTACTCGTTCGTCGACGGATTTCTTTTTCGACAAATCACCGGTTTCGTTTGCCGACTACCAGCCCCGGTTCGACTATGTAGTGCAGCAAATCCGGCAGGGAAATTCGTTTTTGGTCAATCTCTCACAACCCACACCCGTAACCACCAACCGTTCGCTCGAAGCGCTTTTTCGGGACAGTCAGGCGCGGTATAAGGTTTGGCTGCGGCATCCGGTGGCGGGTGAGTTCGTGTGTTTTTCGCCCGAAGCGTTCGTGCAGATTCGGGGTAATCGGATTGCCAGCTTCCCGATGAAGGGTACCATCGACGCCCATCTGCCCAACGCCGGGCAGCGTATTCTGAGCGACCCTAAAGAAGCCGCCGAACACGCGACCATTGTCGATCTGATTCGCAATGACCTCAGCCAGATTGCCGATAAAATCTGGGTAGAACGGTACCGCTACCTCGACCGTATCGAGACGGAACAGGGTGCGTTGTTACAGGTCAGTTCAGAAATTGCCGGTTTGCTGCCCTCCGACTGGCCCAATTCTCTGGGCGATATGCTGGCACAACTGTTGCCAGCCGGGTCGGTCACTGGTGCACCGAAACCGAAAACGCTGGAAATTATACGTACTGCCGAAGGCTACGAACGCGGGTTTTATACCGGCATTTGTGGCGTATTTGACGGGCAGAATCTGGATACGGGCGTCATGATTCGGTTCATCGAAAAGCAGGATGAAGGGCTTGTTTTCAAGAGCGGGGGCGGCATTACGGCCCAAAGCAACGCCCGTGCCGAGCACCAGGAACTCATCGATAAAGTGTATGTACCGATTGTGGTGCCACAACCTGCCGTCGTATGAAGTCCTGCCTTGAAACGCTGCCCATTCGCCACGCGCAACTGCCCGACCTGCGCGACCATCAGACCCGGATGGACTACGCCCGGCAGAAAATTTACGGCCTGACCGAACCGCTGTTGCTGGAAAATGCTATCGTTCTGCCTAAATCGCTCGACCCGGCCCTAACGTACAAATGCCGCGTTACCTATGGCGAAAAAATCCAGAAAATCGAGTTTGAGCCGTACCTACCCCGCCCCGTACATACCCTGAAACTTATACAGGCTAACCACCTCGACTACGCCCATAAATACGCCGACCGAACTGCCATCAACCACCTCTTTGCTCAGCGCGGCCCCGCCGACGACGTGCTGATGCTACGAAACGGGCTGCTGACCGATACGTCTTACGCCAACGTCGCGCTGTATGACGGTACGCGCTGGTACACCCCCGCCCGCCCCATGCTGCCCGGCACCCAGCGCGCCCGGCTCCTCCGCGAAGGCATCCTGCAAACAGCTGACATCCGCCCCGCCGACCTCCCCGATTTTCAGTACATGCGGCTCATCAATGCTATGCTGGTTTGGGAAGGTGAGTTAACGGGCGGTGGCTGCACTGTTATTTGGTGAGGTGCGGGCCAGACAGATCTCTGAAACTCTAATCTGCTTCTAATCAAGACCTAATCCGGCTTTTAGCTGGTGGAGTCACCTTTGTGTTCATAAAGATGCCCGGCGCGTTGTCTGGCCATGGCCGCGCCGGAACGCCCGGATAGCAGCCCGATTTATGATCACATACCTGATTAGAAACGCCATGATACCCTATAAAACCCTACTCATCGGCCTGTTGTTAGGCGATTTGTCGCTGGTATCGGCCTGGGCTGCTACGGCTCCCGCCGATGCTCCGACAATGACCGGCTGGACGGCATCGCCCAACGCCACCCTACTGGTTCGCACCCTGACCGACCGGCGCGACGAACTCGTGGTGCAGGTTCAAAACCCCGGCACCCGGCACCTGACGCTGGTGATCCGGGCGTCGGACGGGGCCGAACTGGTTACGCAGTTTCTGGACCATCAGCCCATGCATTCGGTGCGGGTAAACACTGGCGACCTGCCCAGCGACACGTACCTGCTCGAAATTACCAACGGTGTCGAGGTGATCCGGAAGCAGTTTGTCCTAATGCCCGCCATCAATCAGTTGCGCAGCAAAAGCATTGCGGTACTGGGTACCGAAACCACCGGCACCCCCATACCCGACGGCATTCCACACCCCATGAACGGATTGAGATAAAGAAATTTCAGAACGTCCAGCCGACCCGCGCGTCGAACCCCTCGGCTACGTTGAGATTGGCTTTCAGGCCGATACCCGCCACCAGCCCACCCGGCCAGACGTAGAGCAACTGGTACCGCTGAAAAAACCGCGAAGTGTAGGGTACACCGGGCGAGAGCAGATTCATGCCCTGATGCACCGCAAACCGATACCGCCCCTGCCACCGCTCGTAGCCCGCCAGTAAAGCCAGTTGCCGGTAGTTCTGGCTCAGCCCGTCGCGCTGAATTTGCCCTTCGATAAATCCATCATCCAGATACTCCAGCCCTGCCGACAGGGCGTTGAAGCGGCTGAGCCGATAACCCGCCAGCCCGATAACACTCCAGATGGGCCGGGTTTGTTCGGGAAGCGGATCGGCCTGTGGCAGTACCCGCACGGACCCCGCCAGCACAGCGCGGCCAAACCAGCGGGTGTTGGGCGCGTTAATACGCCAGCGTTGCGGGTTGGGCAATGGAGCCGGTTGTAGCTGATAGCGCAGGCCCACCGAAGCCGTTGGGAAATTCATACCCCGGTTGGGCTGCCGAATGCCGCCGTTCGAGATGTGGTTATAATTGGCAGCTGCCACCAGTTCCCACTGGCTACTCAGGCGTTGGTGAGCCTGTAAACTCAACGCCAGCAAACCGCTGACGGGCGCGCTGAAAAACGTGTTGGTTGGATTACTGACCGCATCGAACGGGCGCGTAAGGTACGTCAGCCCTGCCGTGATGCGTATGGAGAGGTACGCCCGGCGCGACGAAGCCGACAGACGGGGTTCAAAAAAGCCACCCGCGCCCACTGTCCGGCCCAGCACCACGGGGCTGTTGAACGTCATGTAGTTCAGATAAAACCCGGTCTGGGCAAAGCAATTGCAGCTTTCATAAGCCCGGCGGGTGCGGTTTGTCTGGCCATAACTCAGCGTAATACCCACCGGTGTATTCCCCGAAATCGGGACCAGATCGGGTGAGTGCGGAATCACGAACCCCGCCTGTGCGCTCAGCTCTACCTGCCGCATCGGGGTCAGCGAGTCGGGTTGGGCCGCGAAAGGCTGGGCCACAAAGAGCCATGTTGAGGAAGTGAGTATGGTTAGCATAGCGAAAGTTACGAACCGGCAAACAGATAATCAGCGACAAAGCAGCCAGTTAGGCCGGTTATTCAGTAGCTTTACGTTACCTGACCAATCGACTTCCTGAGCCATGAAAACCCTGTTTGCTCTCCTTTTTAGTTGTTGCCTGCTATCCCTGACTGCTCAGGCGCAGTCCGGCGTGCAGAAAGCCATCCAGAAGCAGCTTATCCTGACCGAAGACGGCGAAACGATTCAGTTAGATGCCGGAACGTTTACGTTTACGGGCAGTCTATCGCTCGAAGACAAGAAAAACATCGTGATTCGGGGGCAGGGCATGGACAAGACCGTACTGTCATTCAAAGGGCAGACCGACGGGGCCGAAGGACTGCGGGTGAGCAACGGTCAGAACATCATCATCGAGAACCTTACCATTCAGGATACCAAAGGCGACTGCATCAAGACCATGAACGTCAACGGCATTACGTTCCGCAACGTGAAGGTGGAGTGGACCGGTACGCCCGGCCCCGACAACGGCTCGTATGGACTCTATCCGGTGCAGTGCCAGAACGTACTCATAGAAGACTGCGTGGCCATTGGTGCGTCGGATGCGGGTATTTACGTGGGGCAGTCGAAGAACATTATCGTGCGCCGGTGCGAGGCCTATCATAACGTAGCGGGTATCGAAATCGAGAATTCGCTGATGGCCGATGTCTACGAAAACAACGCCCACGAAAACACGGGCGGCATTCTGGTGTTCGATTTGCCCGACCTCGTGCAGAAACGGGGCGGTAACGTACGGGTCTATAAAAACCAGATTCGGAACAATAATTTCGACAATTTCGCACCGAAGGGCAACATCGTGGCGGGCGTGATGGCCGGTACGGGGGTACTGATTCTGGCTACGAATGAGGTCGAGATTTTCGAGAATCAGATCATCAATAACAAGAGCATTGGCACTGGTATCATCAGCTATTACTTTACCGAACGGCCCATTGCTGACACCGCCTATTACCCCTACCCCACTAAAATCAATATTCACGACAACACGTATCAGCGCGAACGCGGCTATCCGAGCCGCAAAGGCCGGATGGGACTGATATTTCGGTTCAAACTGAAGTTCGGCAAAGACGTACCGGACATTCTTTGGGATGGTATCACCGACGAAAAATACGCCCGGCCCGCCACAATGGATATTTGCCTGCGCAACAACGCCGGCGCCACCTTTGCCAACATGGACGCGGCCAACAACTTCAAAAAAATATCGCGCAACGTTACCGCCCAGGACTGCACGCTCCAGCCGCTGACCGACACCAAATTGACCCTAAAATGAAAATTCTGGCCACGCTTGCTGTGTTCCTGCTCTCCGTTGCCTTCACGCTGCGGCCCAACGAAATGTATGTGTTTGCGTCAGGTCAGGCAGTGCCGGAAAACCTGTCGGAATGGGGATTTTTTGCGGGAAAACTGGCGGATCAGAAACCTATAGACGGAGTTTTGCCCTACCGGCTCAACACGCCCCTATTCTCGGATTACGCCGAAAAATTGCGCTTTGTCAAACTGCCGGCAGGTCAGGCCGTGCAGTACAATCCCGACGACGTACTGGCCTTTCCGGTAGGCACAGTACTCATCAAAACTTTTTATTTCCCGACCGACTTTCGCGATGCCACGAAGGGCCGACGGCTGGTAGAAACGCGGTTACTGGTGCACGAAACCAACGGCTGGAAAGCTTTGGAATACGTCTGGAATACCGACCAAACCGATGCGGTGCTGGAAGTGGCGGGCGAACAGACGGAAGTAGCGTATCTCGACGGAGAAGGCAATGCCCACCGCCAAACCTACGTCATGCCCAACCTGAACCAGTGCAAGGGCTGCCATAACCGTAGCGAGAAACTCATGCCCATTGGTCCCTCGGCCCGGCAACTCAACGGCGAACTTGCCTACGCCAGCGGACCGGAAAATCAGCTCACCCACTGGCAAAAACACGGCTTGCTCACCAACCTGCCCGCGCTGACCGACAGACCCAAAACGCCCGTCTGGAACGATGCCACCACCGGTACCCTCGACACCCGCGCCCGCGCCTGGCTCGACATCAACTGCGCCCATTGCCACCGCCCCGACGGACCGGCCAGCACGTCGGGCCTGAACCTGCGCTACAACGAAACGAACCCTACGGCCTGGGGTATTCTGAAAACGCCCGTTGCCGCCGGACGAGGCTCCGGCGGGCGGCAGTACGACATAACGCCCGGCAAACCCGATGAGTCCATTCTGGTGTATCGCCTGGAATCGACCGACCCCGGTATCATGATGCCCGAAGTGGCCCGCAAAGTCACCCACCGCGAAGGCGTCACGTTGGTTCGGGAATGGATTCGGGGGTTGAAGGCAGAATGACAGTTATACCTTCCCCCGCAGATAATCGGCGGTGTAGTTCTCGCCCTGAGGGAGTTGCACCATCGCTTCGGGGGTGCCGGTGAAGGTGACGTAGCCGCCCGTATCGCCACCCTCCGGGCCGAGGTCGATGATGTAATCGGCGTTTTTGACCACCTCCATATTGTGTTCGATGATGATGACCGAATCGCCCTGATCCACCAGCGCGTTGATAGCCACCAGCAGTTTGCGGATGTCATGGAAGTGCAGCCCCGTTGTTGGCTCGTCGAAAATAAACAGCGTACCGCCTTTGTTGGGGTTACCCTTGCCCAGAAACGACGCCAGTTTCACGCGCTGGGCCTCGCCCCCGCTCAGCGTATTGGCCGACTGCCCAAGCCCGATGTAACCCAACCCAACGTCCTGCAAGGGCTGGAGTTTATCGGCCATTTTAGAATCGGCCACGCGGAAGAAGTCAATAGCCTCATCGACAGTCAGGTTCAGAATATCGGAGATATTTTTTTCGCCCGGCGGGGTACCGCGCAACGTCACTTCCAGCACCTCCTGCTTGAACCGGCGACCAGCGCACCCTTCGCACTTGAGATAGATATCGGCCATGAACTGCATCTCGATTTTCACCTCGCCTTCACCCTGACACACCTCGCAGCGACCACCATCGACGTTGAACGAAAAATGGCTCGGTTTATAGCCCCGCGATTTAGACACCGGCTGCTCGGCCATGACCTGCCGCAGGTAATCGTATGCCTTGATGTACGTAACCGGATTCGAGCGGCTCGACTTGCCAATCGGGTTCTGGTCAATCATCTCGATGGCCTTGATACGGTCCAGCGAGCCGGTCAGTTCGGCGTATTTGCCCGCTTCTTCGGCGGCATCGCCCCGCTGCCGCAGCAACGCCGGGTACAGCACCTTGCGGATCAGCGTACTCTTGCCCGAACCCGACACGCCCGTGACAACCGTGAGCGTATTGAGCGGAAACCTAACGTCCACGTCTTTGAGGTTGTTTTCCCTCGCCCCTTTCAACTCAATAAAATTGGTCGATTTACGCCGGAACGACGGCACCGGTACTGTCTCGCGACCGGTCAGGAAGTCGAGCGTATGCGAGCGGTGAGCGTAGGGCAGCGGGTTTTTGGCGTCTTCTGATTCCCCACGTCCTTCAGACCATACCGCCTGCGCGAAGGACCCCTGAAACACCAGTTCGCCACCGAGCGTACCGGCGTCGGGACCAATGTCGATGAGTTGGTCGGCGGCCCGCATGACTTCCTCCTCGTGTTCAACTACGATTACGGTGTTGCCGAGGTCGCGCAGCGTTTCCAGCACGCTAACCAGCCGTTTGGTATCGCGTGGGTGCAGACCAATGCTCGGCTCATCCAGAATGTACATCGACCCAACCAGTGCCGAACCCAGCGACGTAGCGAGTTTAATGCGCTGATATTCGCCACCCGACAAGCTGTTGGTCAGTCGGTTGAGCGTCAGATAGCCCAGGCCAACGCGTTCCATATAGTCGAGCCGATTCTGGATTTCGGTCAGGATTCGGTTGGCTATCTGCTGCTGATGGGTGGGCAGTTCGATATTACGAAAGAACTGTACGGCTTCGGTAATGGGCATCAGTACGATGTCGGTAATACTCGCCCCCGAAGCGTCGGACCGGCCCACTTTCACGTAGCTTGCATCTTTGCGCAAACGCGACCCCCGGCATTCGGGGCAGGTGGTTTTGCCCCGGTAGCGCGACAGCATTACCCGGTACTGCACTTTAAAGGTCTGGCTTTCGACAAATTGAAAAAACTGATCTAAGCCATCGAAGTATTTGTTGCCCGTCCAGAGAAGTTTTTGTTCTTTGGGCGTCAGGTCTTTGTAGGGCCGATGAATGGGAAAATCGAAACGGATGCCATTTTTAAGCAAAGGCGTCAGAAACTCCTGACTCATTTTTTCGCTCCGCCAGGGCATAATAGCTCCCTCGAATATCGACAGGTTTTTGTCGGGAATGACCAGATCGGGATCAATACCGAGGACTTTGCCGAAGCCATCGCAACGGCGGCAGGCGCCGTAAGGGTTGTTGAACGTAAACAGATTGACGCTCGGCTCCTCGAAACTGATGCCGTCCAGCTCAAACTTGTCGGAGAATACCCGCGATGCTTCTACCGTATTGTCACGGTTGGTGATGGTTACGCGGCACACGGCATTGCCCTCGTTGAAGGCCGTTTGCACCGAGTCCGAAAAGCGGTACTGGGTATCTTCGTCGGGTTGCCCGGCGTCGTCGAACTGCACCGTACCACGGTCAACGAGCAGTTCCAGACTGGCTCCGTTCACAAGCGAATTGACGCGGTCGGCTTCCTGTTCGAGCAGTTCTTCAACCTGTACCGTTTGCCCGTCAATGACCACGCGGGTATAGCCTTTCTGAAGCAGGATTTTCAGTTCGTAGTCCAGCGTGCGGCCCTCGCGTACAATAAGCGGGGTCAGGATCAGGACACGCTTCCCGGCCTCGAACGAGAAAATATAATTCACGACGTCGGTAATGGTGTCGCGCCGAACTTCCTCACCAGAAACGGGGGAGTAAGTTGTACCGGCCCGCGCAAAGAGCAATTTGAGGTAGTCGTAAATTTCAGTGGAGGTACCGACCGTTGAGCGCGGGTTGCGGGTCGATACCTTCTGCTCGATAGCAATGGCGGGCGACACCCCTTTGATGTACTCGACGTCGGGCTTTTCCATGCGACCCAGAAACTGCCGGGCGTAACTGCTCAGGCTCTCGACGTACATCCGCTGCCCTTCGGCAAAAAGCGTATCGAATGCCAAAGACGACTTACCGGATCCTGACAGGCCGGTGAGTACCACAAGTTTGTTGCGCGGGATGGCAACGTCAATTCCTTTGAGATTATGTACTTTCGCCCCCTTGATAATGATAAACTGCTTAGGGTCGAGGTGGTCGACAGCGCGGGGCTGATCGACGTCAATAGCTGGCGTCATGCGGAGGAAAACAGGAGAAACTCTATCCTGTTTCCAACGATTATAGCATAGGTTAGGTTCTCTTTTTGTCATGCTGACGAAGGAAGCATCCTGAGCCTTCTACATTCTTTACATTGAGATTCCTCGTTCCCAGGAATGACAAAAGAAGTATGCAATTCATACAGGAAGACATCATAAAACTGGCGGCTGCGCTGCTCATGGGCGGCCTGATTGGGGCCGAGCGCGAGTATCATGGCAAAGCTGCCGGGTTCCGCACCATGATTATGATCTGCGTAGGATCGGCGTTGTTCACGATGGTATCGGATCGGATCGGCAGCTCCGGCGACCGGATTGCGGCCAACGTCGTAAATGGCATCGGCTTTCTGGGCGCCGGCATTATTTTCCGGGACGATAACCGCGTGAAAGGTCTGACCACTGCCGCCACGGTCTGGGCAGTGTCGGCCCTCGGCATGTGTCTGGGCGGTGGTCAGTATGACATTGCGCTGATGGGGTTTGGCTTCATTAGCGGGTCGCTGCTGCTGCTGGTGGGCCTGAGCAACCGCATTCAGCGGCTCAACCAAACCCGCGATTATAAGATCGTGACGCAGTTTAAAAATAAGACGCTACACCAGTACGAGGAGTTTTTCGAGGAGTGTGGCCTCTCGTCAACGCGCAGTCAGCAACAGCGGATCGGTACAGAGATTATTGGTCACTGGCGCGTTGATGGATCGCAGAAAAACCACGAAAAGTGCATTAATCGCCTGCTGAACGACCCTGAGGTAAAAGAATTCACATTCTGACCGGGCTTGAGCACATTCCTTCAAAAGCAGTGTAAACGAATGCAACGTACCAGTAGTTATAAGCGTACTATTTAACGGCCAGTTTTCGTTAAAATGAACGTCGGCTCATTCCTGTTCAATTAGCCATCCCTACAGTTTCTTTCTAAAGTTATGCGTCATATACAAAAACTATTTCTTGCGGTTGCGCTGCTCAGCAGCAGCGCAGCGTTTGGCCAGCTCACCGCCGACCCCGAAGATCGGCGTGATCAGGGGCGCGAACCACTGCGCACACAAACCGTTGATGGGCAACCACTACCGTTTACACAACGGCTTCGGTTTGGGGGTGGTATCAATGGCTTCCGCTTTGGCAACCCGTTTAGCCTCGGGGTTTCGCCGGTTATTGCCTATCAGGCCACTGAACACCTGATCTTAGGCGTTGGCGGCACCTATAATTATACGCGTTACAAGGCTCCGTATTACCAACCTACTACGCTCAACCAGTTTGGCGGTCGCGGGTTTGCCATGTACGAAGCCATCCCGTCCATCGTACCAAACCTATACCTGCACGGCGAAGTAGAAACAACCACCATTCAGCAGAAGGTAGATAATTCTGTTGCCCAGAACGCAACGCTCAGCCTGACTACACCATTGATTGGACTGACGTACATGCAGCCTATTTCCCGCCGGTTTGGCGTTAACCTCACGGCTCTGTATAATCTGAATTACAACAACGTGGTGTCAAGGACTATTTACGGTAGCAGTCCCTTCATCCTGCGGCTATCATTTTTCTGATTGTACCGAAATACGGGTAATGCGACGGGGCGCGGAAATCAATTTCTGCGCCCCGTCTCTGTTTATCATCCTGCCTCTCTGTTTTCAATGAACCGGTTTGGGGTGTAGTCCAGACTACCATTACTGAATGGCCTCCCAGAGTAAGTCGGCAATCTGCTGCATACCGGCGTCGTTGGGGTGCCGGGCCACGCCAATGTCTTTGTACTGGGTAGCCATAAATTCCGGGCGACCTACCAGTTTACAGAGGTCGGCGGTGGGGTAGCCCTGCCCGGCAGCTACGGTTCGGATGATGGCGTCGGTGCGGGGCTGGTACCAGAAACTACTTGAACACACCACCTTAACGGTTTTGGAGTTGCTGACGACCTTGGCCAGCATGTCACGGTAGTATTTTTCCAGATTGAGCCGATCCACACTGTTTTCATCGAAGTTTTCGGCGATGCGGATAATGACCAGATCGGGCGCGAACTGCGGGGGTTCGTTCCAGCCCGCGATGTTGAATTGGGCAAAATTGCGCTCAAAATCGCCACCAGACAGTATTTTGACTATAACCGACGGCTGGAGCAACTGCAATCGGCGGCTGAGGATATGCACAAAATCTTTTTCGGGGGCCGAAGCCGCCATGCCGTTAAAATTGGCCCAGCCAATGCTGGGGTCAGGGGCATGACTCATGATGCTGTTGCCAATTACCAGCACCCGGTTAAAATACACGCTGAATGGCACGCTGCGGGAGCGGGTGGTTTTACTACCGAGCCGGATACGCGTCAGCAATGGGCCGCCGTCCATGAGTGCAAACTGCTGGGCCGCTATCCACCGCTGCCCACCATCAACAGAATACTCGATAACAGCCTGAGCAGGGAGCGAGTCGGCGGTAATACGAATGGGCGTACCAACGTATAGGTTACCACCGTTTGGCAAAAACCGAGGTGGCGCAATGCCCGCGAGCGTGTCAATCACGACAGGAGCGGCCACGGTTGGGCTAATGGGCGTAGTGGACACCGATGTGGTGGTGCTGCTGCCCGTAGTTGCCGTAGTGGAGCAGACGCAGGAAGACGAGACGGGCGTGGTGGCGGGTGGAATACGAACGTTTGTATCCGTAGCCGGGAAGTCTGAACTACAGGCTAAACTACCCAGCCACACTGCCACACTCATGGCCAGAAGAATGGCCCTTTTGCAGGATGAATATAAACCCGTTTTCTTAGGAATGGTCATTTGCCGATAGGTCTCATTTCGTAGTGGCAAAATACGTCAATTTCATCATCTGCGATTGTGCACCTCCCGAATCTCTACCGAAGGGCGGCCCAGATCGGGTCGGGATACGTTGCATACCGGCGTCGTTGGGGGGAGCTACTATACCGGGTTTGACCTTAACCGTAAGGTCAAATAGACTTTAACCAGAGTTAGACGTAGACGTATGTTTGCATACATTTGTTAAAAAGCTCGATGTCCAATGCTCTTTAGTTCGGCAATATTCCTCTTCCTTTACCTGCCATCCTTCCTGATACTCTACTATTTAACACCCCGTAAGTGGCAGAACGCGCTGTTATTTTTTGCCAGTCTGGTATTTTATGCCTGGGGTGAAGGACCGGTGGTACTGGTGCTGCTTACCTCGGCACTGATTAACTTCATAGCCGGACGGCTTGTTGAAAAAGGGCAACGGAAAGCAGGTTTATGGCTGTCGCTGGCCGGAAGTCTATCACTCCTGTTTTACTATAAGTACACTAATTTTCTATTCGATTCAGCACGGGGCTTTGCGCAGGCGTTCATGTTCCCGGTCTCTGAGAACCTGACACTGGCGCAGATTGCCCTGCCCATTGGTATCAGTTTTTACACCTTCCAGGGTATTTCCTACACGCTCGATATCTACTGGGGACGCATTCGGGCCAACCGCAGTTTTCTGGATTTTGGTACGTACGTGGCCATGTTTCCACACCAGATTGCCGGCCCCATTGTGCGCTACGCCGACATTGCTCCCGAACTAAATAACCGCAACGTTACCCTCGAAAAGTTTGGCGTCGGGGCCGAGCGGTTCATTATTGGTCTGGCCAAGAAAATTTTGCTGGCCAATACGTTTGCGCAAGTAGCCGACACTATTTTCAATGCCCCACCCGATACCTACCCCACTGCCACGGCCTGGCTTGGCATTGTAGCGTATTCGTTTCAGATTTACTTCGACTTTTCGGGCTATTCTGATATGGCCATCGGGCTGGGAAAGATGGTAGGCTTCGATTTTAAAGAAAACTTCAATTACCCCTACATTGCCCGGTCCATTCAGGATTTCTGGCGTCGGTGGCACATCTCGCTGTCGAGCTGGTTCCGCGACTACGTCTATATTCCACTGGGTGGCAACCGGGGCAGTAACCTGCGTACGTACCGTAATCTGCTCATTGTCTTTTTTGTAACGGGTCTCTGGCACGGGGCAAGCTTAAATTTCATCATCTGGGGACTGTATCACGGCCTGTTTCTGCTCATAGAACGGGCCGGGCTTGCTAAACGGCTTGAGCGGCTTCCGGCCATTGTAGGTCATGTATATGCGCTGCTGGTTGTGCTGATAGGCTGGGTATTTTTCCGGGCGGCAGACCTAAGCTCGGCGGTCGCGTATTTGCAAAAAATGGCGGGTCTGGTACCCGCATCAGGTACAATAGCTTACCCACTTTCGTACTTTATGAACGTTGAACTGATCGGGTCGCTGTTACTTGGCTTCATACTGGCCACGCCGGTGTATCATCGCTTCCAAACACTTTGGCGCCGGTTACTGACCCGCGTGTCAACTGGTTTCGTTCAACTGACGATGGAAACACTCTATACGGTTGGCCTGGCTGGGTTATTTATCCTGGCAGTAGCCTATCTGGCGGCTGATACGTACAATCCATTTATCTACTTCCGCTTTTAACGTTAACGGGTATGTCTACTCCTGAGCCAGTTGAGATTTCGTCTGGTGCCGGTATCCAGTACTGGTTCAAACGCTACCGACTGATACTGACGGGCATAAGTTTCGCTCTATTGCTGCTTATGCCCTCGCTGGATCAGGTATTCAGTCTTTCAGTGGGTTTTGAAAGCACCGAAAAGCGTATTCTGGCTCCAATACCTACGTTTCGATTTCCACACGTTAAAACCTTCATTGCTGAGTTCAACCAGTACTACAAAGAGAATTTTGGCTGGCGCAATGCGCTGTACTACCAGTATAGTCAGTGGAAATACTGGGTTGTGGGCGTTTCTCCTCTACCCAGTAAAGTTATTCTGGGTAAACAGGGCTGGTTTTATCCGGGCAACTCAATCGATAATGTGGCCGACCAGCACAAAGGCCTGGCCAGCATAACACCCGCCGAGATTGAAGCTATTGGCAGTCATTTATCCGATTATCAGCGTGAGCTGGCTAAGCAGGGAATCAAACTATACGTCTTTGTGGCACCTGATTCCTATTCAATTTATCCGGAGTTTTTGCCCGATAACTTTCATATATCGGCAGAGCCATCAAATCTCGATCGGCTTAAGCAGTACATGGCCGAAAAAACGACGATACCCTTTATTGATCCCCGGCCAGACCTGATTCGGGCCAAAGCTACCTATGTACTGTATCAACAGACGGATACCCACTGGAATAGCTGTGGTGCGCTGATTGCTACCATTCCCCTCCTAAAGCGGATGCGCCATGACTTTCCTTCGATACCATTGGTACAACTGACCAACTACCGGATTCGTCCCCGCAAGGGCATTGGGGGCGATTTGGTCACGGTACTTGCCCTCAACCGCCAATTTGCCGACTCCGTCGATTACGATATAAAACCGGCTCCGCTGATCCTGGCCAATGAGGCTGAATCCATACCTCACCCAGGCACCGACTTACCCGAGCAGCGTTTTTTACATCCCGACAAAACCAGACCGAAGGTCTTTTTACTCGGCGATTCATTTAGCTACGTAATGAACCCGATTGCCGGTTATTTCCGGGAGATGTACGTAGTTCGCGCTAGTCACCCCAACAAGGAGCAGGTAAGAAAGGAGCATCCTGATATCATGATCCTCGAAATTGTTGAACGGAACCTTAGTCATCTGGCCAGTTTATAGCTATCGCGCCCACTACTGACCCACGCATCCCACTTATAAGCTATTTGCCAGGTGGTACCTCCTCAAGGTATCAAATCTGGCCGACGTCCCGCAGATACACAAAAAGCGAACACGCCCGTATGTCAGCTTTCGTCAGGGCAGGATGCCTTCCCATAAGTTGATGCTCGCTTAAACCACTGGCCAGGCTGCTGACAACATCCCAGACCTTTACGTCTGTACCTTTTATATAGGATTCATTATCGGGTAAAATAGCGATCTGGCTTTGCCTGACTTCCCGTATCCAGCTTCTTTGTAACGAATGCATCTGATCTGCCCAGGCTAAAACTCTGTGAATACTCGAAATATACCAATGTATACTGCTAAAGAGTCCGTGTCTCCCAAAAAGGTTGGAATCAATAGCGTGTCAATCAAAAAAAAAGGCTTTGCGTACCTTTGCGCATCAACCAATAGTCGACATCCAGTTACCGCCGATTTATCCCTGAATGGACTTTAAACGATTCAAACTTCTGGCCCCTGTTTTTGGCGGGCTGTTACTGCTACCTCTGGCCGATCAGGTTTTGGGCCTGTCAGGGCAATTTAGCAGTACTGAAAACCGGACAGCGAGTCAGGTGCCACGGCTTAACTTTCCGCATGTCAAAACGTTCATCAAACAGTTCGATCAGTACTACAAAGAGAACTTCGGGTGGCGCAACGCGCTATTTTACGGGTACAGCCGCTGGAAGTTGAATATACTGGGCGAGTCGCCCCTACCCGAAAAAGTGGTAATAGGTAAAAATGGCTGGTTTTACCTCGGCAATAGCTACAACCGCGTAATGGATCAGCATCGGGGTTTATTACCACTCTCTGCCGACTCGGCCCGGTACATAGCGCAACATCTGGCCCGGCGGCAGGCAGAACTGGCCCGGCAAAACAGCAGACTCTACGTACTGATTGCCCCCGACTCCCACACGATTTACCCCGAAAACCTGCCCGATCGTCTTCAGCCAGCCAGTGGTACAACCCGTCTGGATATACTCGGGCAGGCGGTTAAACATACTACCGTCCCCTTTGTTGACCTGCGTGACACCCTGCTAACTGCCAGGCACGAGCGTTTTGTATATCGCCAGACCGACACGCACTGGAACGACATTGGCTCTATGATTGGTAGTGCCGCTTTGCTTAACCGAATTCGGCAGAACTACCCAAACTTGCCATTACTACAACTCAGCGATTTTAAAATCGAGAAGCAACGTGGGGGCGGGGGTGATCTGGTAACGATGCTAACCGTGCAACAGGAGCGTAAAGACAAGGTATTTTATGCGGTTACCCCTACCCCGCAGGCTAAAGCCACCCAAACGGCCAGTGTCCCCAACCCCGTATCGGGCTTTGCCTCGTCGCGCTTCAAGGGCAACGGCACGGGTAAACTACTGTTCATTGGCGATTCGTTTAGCCACAGTATGATGCCGTTTCTGGCGGCTTATTTTCGGGAATCTTACTTTGTCCGGGCCAGCCGCATAGATCCCGCCCTCGTGGCCACCGAACGTCCCGACGTAGTTGTTTTTGAGGTTGTGGAACGTAATCTCAACTATTTGGGATCAATGTAGCTCCAGCCTGACGACTGACCACCCGCCCCAGCACCAGATCAGCCCCCTTCTCGGCAATCATAATAGTAGGCGCGTTGGTATTGCCCGATACAATGGTCGGCATGACCGATGCGTCGATCACCCGCAAACCATCAATATCCCGCACCCGCAGGTCAGCATCGACAACGGCCATTTCGTCGGTACCCATTTTGCAGGTACCTACCGGATGGTATACCGTTTCGAGCTGTTGCAGAATATGTTGCCAGATAGCGTCGTCTGAGCTACTGTCGGTAGGGGTTTGGATACGTTCGCGAAATGGTCCAAACGCGTCAGCCTGTTTTACGGATAATGCCTGCCGAACACCCCGAATCAGGACGCGCCGGTCATCTTCGTGCGTCAAATAATTGGGCTGTATCAGGGGCGTATCCAGCGGGTTGGCAGAGCGTAGCCCTACGTAGCCCCGGCTTTTGGGTTTCAATAGCGTAGGCAGCACAATATAGCCGTCGGTGGTGGGCCAGGTGCTGAGGTCGTACATGTCGGTCTGGTCGTCGTCGCCCATATGTACGGGTGCGAAGTGAAACTGCATGTTGGGCCGGTCCTGTTCAGCTTCGGTTTTTATAAACGCTACAGCTTCGAGCGGGCTAATGGTCATGGGGCCGGTTTTGTTGAGCAGCCAGCTCCCTAATCCTTTAAGCTGGTTGAGGGGTTTGAGGTGAAAATTAGACGATATACCCCGTTGCGACGACAGGCTGCTGACCCCCGTGAATATGTGGTCCTGCAAATTCTGTCCTACGCCGGGCAGTTCCTTTTTGAGCGCAATACCGGCCTGCCTCAACGTATCGGCGGGGCCAATGCCGGACAGCATCAGCAACTGGGGCGACTGAAACGCCCCCGCCGAGAGAATCACTTCGCGCCGGGCCGTGGCTGTTTGTACCTTATTCCTGCCGGTCATGAATTCTACGCCCGTAGCCCGGTCATTGGTCAACAGTACCTGCTTTGTGTAAGCGCGGGTAATAACGGTCAGGTTAGGGCGGTGCATAACGGGTTTCAAAAAAGCCGTGGCTGCACTGTGGCGTTTACCGTTTTTGATCGTGAACTGAAAGAATCCTGCTCCTTCCTGTTCGGCTCCGTTATAATCGTGATTCTCATGAATACCCGTTTCCCGGCATGCATCCAGAAACGCATCGGCCAGCACTGTTCGGTAACTGGCAAATGTTACGTTGAGCGGGCCGCTGTCACCGTGATAGCGAGCGTTTAGCTGATTGATCTGCTCATTGTGTTCTGAGCGTATAAAGTACGGCAGTACGTCGTCATATCCCCAGCCTGCATTTCCGAGGCCAGCCCAGTCGTTGTAGTCAAGCCGGTTGCCGCGCACGTAGGCCATCGCGTTGGTTGATGAGCATCCACCCAGTGTTTTACCACGTGGCTGGTACATACGTCGGTTGTTAAGAGCCGTTTGCGGTTCAGTCCAGAACCCCCAGTCCACCGAAGTTTTGTTCAGTTTAGAGTAAGCTGCCGGAATCTGTAATTCAAATTTAGTGTCTGGTCCACCTGCTTCGAGTAACAATACCGACACTGCCGGGTCTGTGGACAAACGATTGGCCAGTACACACCCCGCCGAACCCGCCCCTACGATGATATAATCGAACGTCATAATAATAAGAGAAAACTATGCAGGCTGAAGATACAACTAAATCTGAAAATAGTGCAGGGCACATCCCCGTTACGTCAATGTAGAAACCAACATAAAGGTTAGAAATGAGTCAGTTATTACTGAACAATAACCGGTATATGTTCTTCTAAGAGTAGCCTCCCATTCACTCCGGGGAATATTCTGTTCGTGTACATCAGCGAAACATGTTCAACAGCCCTATAACATGGATACTATACATATACTACAGGAAGGATTACACCATCCGCAGGGAGTCGCATTTGACCGGGAGGGTTGCTTATGGTGTGCTGAGCAGGCAGGAGGAAGCCTATTCTGTCGATCATCAGCCGGGCAAACAACCCGTATTTACACCGGTGGCCAACCCAACAGCGTAGCTTATTTTGAGGGTCATCTATGGTTTAGCGATTGTGGCAGTAACCGTATCTACCGGATGCATATTCAAACGAAAGCCATTGAGACCATGCTTACCGAGGTGGCAGGAAGTCCGCTCAGTGCACCTGGTAACCTGATCATTGATAAGCATGGGACTTTACTATTTACCTGTCCCGGTCCGGCAGATGGCGATCAGGCAGGCTGGGTAGCAGCACGCAGGCTTAACGGCCACATCGAAATACTTACCGATGGCCTGGCTCATCCGGTCGGGCTGGCGTTTGTGTCAGAGTATTTGCTGATTGCCGAGATGCACCGTCAGCAAATATGGGCTGGCTTTTGGGATACTCAGGACCTTAGCTGGGAAACTATCTGGTTGTGGGCTGCTGTGGCTGAAACGGAAACAGCCTCTCCGTTGTCTGGCCCCGGTGGCATGGCCGTTTCACCAGACGGCAACGTGTATGTTGCTATGTACGGGCTGGGATTGATCCGGGTATTTAGTGCCGAAGGCAGGCTCAGGCATGATATCCCTCTACCAGGTAAAAACCCTACCAGTTGTGCCTTCGACCCGTCGAACAGGCTGGGTCTGGTCATTACCGAAGCCGAACACGGGCAACTGCTTGCTTTGAAGGTTTGAGAGCTATTTTTTTGTTCAAAATTCGAGGTTCAGCGTCACGGTTCGGCGTACCGACTGACCGTAACGTTGAACCTCGAAGCGTAAGTAAAAGCAGTCATTTATAGTAGTTCGGCCAGGACCGTCACGCCCCCTTTCATACGATCACCAATGGCCACCTTTACCTCTGCATTTAAAGGCAGGTACACATCAACCCGCGAGCCGAACTTGATAAAGCCCATTTCCTGCCCCTGTTCTACGGACTGACCTTCTTTGACATACCAACGAATTCGTCGGGCTACCGCGCCGGCAATTTGCCTAAACAGGATTTCAGTCCCGTTGTTGGCCTGAATAACAATGGTTGTCCGTTCGTTCTCTGTACTGGATTTGGGGTGCCAGGCTACCAGATACTTACCAGGAAAATACCTGAAGTACCGCACCACGCCCGATACCGGGTTAAGGTTAACGTGCACGTTCAGGGGAGACATAAAGATAGAAACCTGCCGCCTTCGTTCTTTAAAATATTCGGTTTCTTCAGTTTCTTCGATTACCACAACGGTCCCGTCGGCTGGTGCAATAACCTGTGTATCGTGCTGTGTCAGAGCGCGATTTGGAATCCGAAAAAACTGCACGATCAACGTAAACAGTACTAAACTTGCCACTGTCAGCAGAACGATAGCAATGGTGTTATCGGAGAACAGATAAAAATAGGCAAGCAAATTAAGGACCAGCAAGACCAGCCCCGTTACTAACATGATGGTGTACCCTTCGCGATGTAAGCGCATAAAGTGATGTATAATGTAATGTGATAAGTATGAAATATAGCGACTGTAGCTCAATTATGCGCGTTAGCTATGTATCATACTTAACACATTATATAATTTTAATATCCACCCCGGTATTTATAGGTACTGGCCACTTTGTCGATAGCGACGATATAGGCAGCAAGCCGCAGCGGCACTTCGTATTTTTGCGAGGTTTCAAAAACACGATCAAAGGCGTCTTTCATCACGCGGGTTGCCCGGCGGTTGATCCGATCGAGCGTCCACTTGTAGCCAATTCGGTTCTGTACCCATTCAAAGTACGAGACTGTTACCCCCCCGGCGTTGGCCAGAATATCGGGTACCACCAAAATACCTTTGCTGTTGATAATATCGTCAGCAGAAGCCGAGGTAGGCCCGTTGGCTCCTTCCACAATCATACGGGCCTTGATTGAACCGGCGTTATCTTCGGTAATAACATCTTCGGTGGCCGCCGGCACCAGCACGTCCACGTCCAACGAAAGTAATTCTTCGTTAGTAATTTTTTCTGCGCCGATAAATCCTTCGAGCGTACCGTTTCCAATGCTATTGCGGTAGGTTATAGCGGCTGTGATGTCTATCCCCGCAGCATTGTAATACCCGCCTGTAATGTCGCTCACGGCCACTACCGTAACACCACGCTCATGGAGCAGATCAGCTGCGTGTGACCCCACATTACCAAACCCCTGAATAGCCGCCGTAGTGCGGTAAGGGTTCATCCTGAGTTTATCCATTGCCGCCAGAGCCGCCACAGTAACGCCACGCCCGGTAGCTTCGGTACGGCCCAGCGAGCCACCTAATACCAGCGGCTTACCCGTCACAACACTGTTGACGGTCATACCTTTTGACTTTGAATATTCATCTACTATCCAGGCCATTTCGCGTGGACCCGTTCCCATGTCAGGGGCCGGAATGTCGCGGTCCGGACCGATAACGTCAAGCATAGCCACGGTGTACTGCCGGATAAGTCGCTCGATTTCGCCCGCCGACATGGTCCGGGGGTTACAGGCTATGCCGCCTTTGGCACCACCGTAGGGAATGTCGACTACGGCACATTTCCAGGTCATCCAGGCAGCCAGGGCACGAACCTCGTCAAGGTTGACGCCGGGGTCGAGCCGGATCCCCCCTTTACCGGGTCCGAGGATGTTGGAATGAATTACCCGATATCCCTCGAAAACCCGGATACTGCCATCGTCCATAGTAACGGGTAGTCCTACGATGACCTGCCTGGCGGGTACTTTCAGAATGTCGTACATCTCGGTCGAGATACCCAGTAATCGGGCAGCCGCGTCAAATCGCGACATCATAGATTCAAGGGGATTTTCTTTGTCTTTGATTGGTGCTGGTTCGATATATCCCATAACCTTGCGCTATTGTGGTGGTTAAAACCGATTATTTATGTGAAGTGTGCCACAAACTTAAGGGTTTAACGAATAGACAATCAAAAGTATATTTTTTCTCAGATTAGTCTAAAACGCAACGCACCGTATGATATCATCTCAACTGCTTCTAAGTCAGTATTTTCGATATAGTATTAGCTTTAAATCCAAATTTTCATTTGATAAGTTTGGATTTAGCCACTCAGATCAATGTTATTTACAGGCCTATTATCGAAGGCTGTCGTTGGTTTGAAGTCGACAAATCCGTACTTTCGCCCTCAATATTATGCCCCCCACCTAACGAAGGCTGTTGTTATGGACCTGGAAGAGAAAAAACGGTATTCAGAAGAAGATTTAAAAGAGTTTGAATTCCTGATTGGTCAGAAATTAGACGCTACTCGTAGTGAATTAAACTATATAAAAGAAACGCTCAGCAAACGGAACGATAGCGGCACTGACAATACGTCGGGCAACTCAAAACTTCTCGAAGATGGAGCTGATACCAGTGAGCGGGAGAACCTAAGCCAACTGGCAGCACGCCTGCAAAAATTCACTCAGCAACTCGATGCTGCCATGGTACGAATCAAGAACGGCACATATGGTGTGTGTAAAGACACCGGCAAACTCATTCCGAAGGAGCGACTACGGGCTGTACCACATACGCAGCAAACCATTGAAGCTAAGCTTCGCCAGTCTAAATAACCTGTCTTTGGGCTAAACGCACAAAAGCCGCCCACGATGGGCGGCTTTTGTGCGTTTAGCCCAAAGACAGGGGTGAGGCCATTTTCCATAATTATTTAGTTTCCTGTGGTCTATTACTCAAAGCGCGGGTAGTCAGGCAATTCGTTAGACCTGGAGAGTATTTTCCGGCCTGTCATATCCTGAAAAAGTGCTGCTCTGAACAAAATGGCCGTTTTTTTGTAGATATCTTGTGGAATCGCTTAACTTTTACAATCATGCTGGAACGCTTTGAAGAGATACGGGAGAACATATTTCGCTATCTGGAGGCCAGAATAGAGTTATTTACACTTGAGACACGCGGAAAAATAGAAGAAGGAGTAGTAGTAGGCATTCATGGAATTATACTGGCATTACTTGTCACTATGACTACTATCTTTCTGTTTGGCCTGCTGGCTGCTTATCTGAATTACGTATTTGATAGTCTGTATCTTGGTTTTTTAATTGTAGCGGGATTTTTCCTACTGCTGACGTTGATCTGGCTTTTGGCTAAAGATTTCGTTAAATCAAAAATCAGGGTAGTGGCTTACAGCGCCCTGAAGAAGAGTCAGGAAAAGAAAAAGGTGCAAAAGCAGGATGCAGTAGAGGAGTTGATGGCGCAGACCCGATCTACACTCGGTGCTTCTCCCCCTTCTCTCTGAGCTTAAACACGTAAGTACCCCACTTTTGACCACGTATAACTCCCATCAGAAACTGCTATCATATACAATTTCTACTTTAGCGCATGGAAGATCCCAAAGTACTTTTTGCCGATACGACAGCCCGCCGGGCGCAGCTTATGGCTGCTACCGAACGCTTTAAGCACTCTATTTCAGACGGAGTTGACTCCCTCAAAGATGAGGCTACTGAGAAAGGTCGTTCAGTAGCTTTTGTGGCAGGTGCCGCTTTCGCCGTATATTTGGTGGCTAATGCACTCCTGCCAAAGTCTGACGAATACAGGTACGCCGAGAAATACGGCGAACCAGATGATGATGATGACGATATGGACGCGGATGATGATGAAATCGATCATGTTGACGCATCTGCCCCAAGTAGTCGCAAAATAAAAAGGAAGGCACAGAAAACGCAACGGAAAGCTGCCGCGAGTGGTTTGATCGGCGGCATGATAACCTCCGTTCTGACCAGTATCGCCCGGCAGCAATTAATAGGTTTCGTATCCCGACTCCGTCAAAACAATGCCATCAACCCAGCCGCTGATCCAACAAAATACCATAAAGAAGCAGTCACATAACCTGCTGACTATCCTCCGCGAACGTAAATTAGCGGGGCAGAAATCATTGGCTCTCCTGATCGACCCTGATAAGGCTGATCAGGAGAGTCTTTTTACCTTACTCCGCCAAACCGCTGCTTACCCCGTCGATTTCTTTTTTGTGGGTGGAAGTCTCATTACAAATTACAATCACGCCGGGGTTATTGATGCTATTCGGAAACATACTGAGACACCGGTGGTTATTTTCCCCGGTAACCCCCTGCACATTGATACCTCGGCTGACGCTATTCTGTTACTTTCTCTGATTTCTGGTCGAAACCCGGAATTTCTGATTGGTCAGCACGTTATTTCAGCCCCTCTGCTGAGAAAAAGCGGTCTGGAAATTTTGCCTACGGGCTATATGCTGGTTGACAGTGGGGTCCAGACAACCGTCTCTTACATTAGTGGCACCATGCCCATTCCATACGATAAACCCGACGTGGCGGCCTGTACGGCAATGGCTGGCGAAATGCTTGGTCTTCAGCTTATGTATTTAGATGCGGGCAGCGGTGCCCGTAAACCCGTGTCTGCCAGTATGATCCGGGCCGTAAGCACTACCGTAGATGTACCAGTTGTAGTAGGTGGGGGCATTAGTTCTGGAGAAAAAGCCTACGATGCACTTCATGCGGGTGCCGACCTGATCGTGGTTGGCAATGGTGTCGAGCAAAATCCAGATCTTTTGGCTCAGTTATCGGGGGTTATTCAATCAATCAATCAATCAGTCAGTAGTACAGGTTTAGTGTTATGACAAAACCAATTACCAGCGTATTGGCGTGCGCGTTTACCATTCTTAGCCTTATAGGGTATATCCCTGATGTTGTTGGGCAGCCCGTTTCCGGAAAAGTTTATTCAGTAGTAGAAAAGCAGCCAGAATTTCCGGGTGGCAAAGCAGGCCTGAGCCAATATCTGGCCGAAACCATCAAATTCCCGGGCTCACTCATGCGGCAGCGTACCGATACAGGCCCGATAGCCGCCCAGTTTATTATCGATCAGGCGGGGACAGTACATGACGTTCGTGTAACATCAAAGCCTTTAGTCGGCAAAGCCCGAAAGGGCATGGAAGCTTTCATCACCACGGTCATTACCGCAGTTGAGAAGATGCCTCGCTGGCAACCCGGCGAAATAAATAACAGGCCAGTTGCAGTCTTTTATACCCTTCCTATCGAAGTGAATGTAAAATAAAAAAAGGGCCACTGTATGGCCCTTTTTTTATACGTTCATCAATGACTCCCGACGACGCATCTTACCCGCGGGTATTCCAAACATCATCTTAAACCGGCGGCAGAAGTAAGCAGTATCTTTGTAGCCCACCTCCGCACCAATGGCCCGGATACTCTTTTTACTGGTTCGTAACAGACCTACTGCTGATTCCATGCGCTGGTATTCAATGTAGTCCTGGGGATTGATTCCTGTCAACATCTTGAAATACTGACCTACATAATCTTCTGACACGTTGGCTACGTTGGCAAGTACCTTGTTCGATAGATCGCCACCAAGGTTGTCTTTGATATAAGCAAATATATCAATCAGACGGGGGTCCTTGAAATACGTGCTGTTAGTGACCAACTGCTCCACGAACAGGCGGTTCTTGAGAATGTAACGTACTACCTCAATGACAATCTCTTCAGTTTTGATTTTTATGATCCGACCTTTTCCAGCCAGATCAGTCATATCCTCGGCAAGGATCTGATTGATTGTTGTGGCCAGGTGCTCCTCCCGCTTGATAATAAACGGCGGCACATCGAGCGAGTTGAAGAAGTTGACCGAATCAAAGACCTTAGCTTCAAATGATACGTACCCGAATGAATTAGGTAAATGTCCAATGAGCTTAGTGTCGTGATTGCCTTCGAAATACAACTCCCGATGTGTCATAAACTCTTCGTTCGATACCGACTTGGGGCTTTCAGGGTCGCCATAGGTAACACTCACATGTTTACCACCAGGGATAAAGAGCATGTCTCCAGCCTCTACCTTCGTTTTGTCCTCTCCTACCGATACTTCACCATTGTATAAAATCAATAATGTATTTTCTACATCATAAAAATTTTTGATGGTGATCGGTTGTAATATCCGAATGTTACGGGCCTTAATGAACTTGACGCCTAACGATTCAATAATTTTATTGTAGTCTTCCATAGCTGAACGGGGTGCCTGTGCAAATTGGTGCAACGCACAAAGTTGCACAAAACTAATAATTTGTACAAAACTAATACAAGTATAAAAGTTTCCAGAACACAAAAAAATAGGCGAATCCACGAGAGATGCGCCTATTACGACATGTCGAGCCAATGAAATGTCAAAAAACTTAGCGAACGAGTTCGCGGGCAATCACTAATTTCTGTATTTCTGACGTTCCTTCGTAGATCTGGGTGATTTTAGCATCGCGCATGAGCCGCTCTACATGAAACTCTTTCACGTATCCGTAACCGCCGTGTATCTGAACAGCTTCGGTAGTGGACCACATAGCTACATCCGACGCAAATAATTTCGCCATTGCGGCCGCCTGCACATACTCTTTGTGTTCATCTTTCAAACGGGCTGCTTTGAAAACCAGAAGCCGGGCAGCTTCTATTTTTGTTACCATTTCGGCCAGCTTAAACTGAATGGCCTGATGATCAAAAATCTGCTTGCCAAAAGCCCGGCGTTCCTGACTATACTTGAGTGCCAGTTCATAGGCACCGGCCGCAATACCCAGGGCCTGCGCGGCAATGCCGATACGCCCGCCATTCAATGTTGACATCGCGAACTTAAACCCGAACCCGTCGGCACCGATACGGTTATCTTTGGATACAGGCACGTCAGTGAACAGCAGGGAATGCGTGTCTGATGCCCGGATTCCCATTTTGTCCTCTTTCTTACCTATTACGAACCCGGGGTCTCCCTTTTCAACGATCAGGCAGTTGATGCCTCGGTGTCCCTTCTCCCGATCAGTTTGAGCAATGACCAGGCAGATGTCCGACGAGTTGCCGTTGGTGATCCAGTTTTTAGTTCCGTTCAGTAAATAATGGTCTCCTTTATCTTCAGCGATGGTCTGCTGCGAGGTAGCATCAGAACCAGCTTCTGGTTCTGACAGGCAGAACGCACCCAACGATTCTCCAGTAGCCAATCGCGTCAAATATTTCTGCTTTTGCTCTTCACTGCCGTAAGCCTCCAGGCCGTAGCAAACCAGTGAATTATTAACCGACACAATCACTGACGCCGATGCATCGATCTTAGACAATTCTTCCATCGCCAGTACGTACGATACCGTGTCCATGCCTCCCCCACCGTACTCAGGCGAAACCATCATGCCAAGGAAACCCAGTTCACCCATACGGCGAATCAGTTCTTTGGGGAATTGCTGGGCATTGTCGCGCTCGATAACGCCGGGCAACAGTTCGTTCTGGGCAAAATCGCGGGCGGCTTCCTGCACGGCCAGGTGTTCTTCTGTCAGGTTAAAGTTCAGGCCGGGTAACTCAAGTGTTGCTGCTTCCATACGGATTAAGTGCTTTTGGTTTGTTGATTCGGTGACGTAAATATACTAAGTAGTATGCATGCATACTACTCATATAATAATGTAATAAGCTCCGCTATACAGGCAGGCTTTTCCTGATGTTCAACTTCAAAAACGCATTCTATAATCGCCCTTATACCTGGTCGGTTTCCGGCATTTTCGTTACTATTCTGTTCCTCGGCGTGATGCAGCCAAGCTTTCATCCGCAGGCGGCCACCTACCGGCACTGCATTTGTGAATCTGATTTTATTAGCTCCATAGTTCACGCCCATTCGTACCGACTCTATTCGATATATCTCAGCCATCAACTTAGGTGCCAGAGAAAGCGTCAGGAATCCGTGTGCTATGGCCTGTCCGTAAGGAGACTCTTTGGAGGCCCGGTCAGGGTTGATGTGTATCCATTGATCGTCACCAGTAGCCTGCGCAAACAAGTCGACCATTTTCTGAGTGATCGTGATGTAATCGGTTTCGCCCAGAAGCTGCCCGGCCTGGCTAGAAAATTCAGTAAGGTTGGCAAATATTTTCATAACGAATCAAGATTGGCTCTTACTTTCCTAACTCATTATCAGAGAAATTGATCGGGTTTTTGCAGGAAATATCATTCAGGTCAGAGTGAATCACTCATACTTTCGTTTTTAGGAAGGATATGACTACATCAAGACCTTTTTGATAATGCTGATTATTGGGAATAACGATATCAGCTTCGGCACGATACGGCTTAATAAATTGCCTGTAAGTAGGTTTTACGTGATATTTCCATCGGTACATGACATCGTCGAGATCGTAGCCTCGTTCTTCAGCGTCGCGTTTCACCCGTCGTTCGAGCTTAATGCTGTTTTTAGCGTCAATGAATATCTTGAGATCCATCTGATCCGCTAATTCGCGGAAGTAAAACACAAAAATGCCTTCAACGATAATAATTGGAGCAGGCTTAAACTCTAATAAACGGGGTACAACAGCGGGATTATTGAAGGTGTATTCGATTTGCGTGATCACCTGCCCTTCGCCAAGTTTCTCAATGTGCTGAGCATACAGGTGGTGGTCAATTGTTTCAGGTAAGTCGAAGTTGTGAACCCCCTGATCGTCAACCGGAATGTCGGCCCGGCTGCGGTAATAGTTGTCCTGCGAAATCAGGCAAATCTGATCATCGGTAAATGCATTTAAAACGCCTTTAAGAAATGAAGTCTTACCGGAAGCACTGCCGCCGGTAATACCGACGATAAACGGTTTGGTGGTCATTTCGCAAAGATAGGTACCGCGCTATTGCATAAAAAAAAGGACCCGTTAAAGTCCTTCCTGGTATTTTATCCCTGCTACGTAGTGTAGCCATACAACGCGGGACATCCTGAAGTTTACGGGGGCAATCAAAACCATTACCGGGGCAATGACAGCTGCGTATACCCAGCCTTCAGGATCACCAAAGAAATAAAACAACGCAAAACCCAGTACCAGGGCCACACCACCCGACAATGCATAGCTAACGTACATGGCCCCAATGAAATAGCCGGGTTCTACCTCAAAACGTAGCCCGCAATGTGGGCAATGTTCATGCATCTCGTCAAAACCGCGGGGCGAATAAAAGGGCTTACTGAAAATCTTCCCTTTTCTACATCTGGGACAAAGCCCTTCTAAGACGGCCTGCAATTTCGATACGTTTTCCATGTTCTTTTTTACTATTACGATACCAGAGGAAGGCAATAGTTGATACTATCAGGTAGGGAGCCGCCAGCAAATACAGAATACCTATGTTCAATTGTGAGGCAACCATACTACGGCCACCGCTTACGGTACTTTCTACCGTACCCCGACACATAGCACACTGAGCCAGCAGGTCAGGCATTATGCCAACAACCAGAAACAATATTATTAAGAATGTTAGCCTTTTCATATTGATGATGAGTTAATGCAAATAATACGGTCTAATCAGAAAATATACGATTACGCCCGTAATACTCACATACAGCCAAATGGGATAAGCCCATCTAACAGTCTGCTTATGTTTAAGGATCTGATTTGTTAAAGCAAAGTAAACTGCCCGCAAGACAAACCACACGACAACTACCGACAAAACGATGTGCGACACTAATAGGAAGTAATACACCGGACGGACCCATCCCTGACCGCCAAATGGTGTCGATTCATTGGTGAGATGATACAGAACGTAACTGACCAGAAATACGGAGCCAAATGCAAAAGCAGTCAGCATAGTCTGCTTGTGGGCAACAATGTTCTTTTGCCGGATGAAGTATAAACCCATCAGCAAAAGCACCGACGTAACCGAGTTAATAACCGCGTTGATATGGGGAAGAGAGGTTGTCCAATCGCCGAGATCCACCTTTTGGCGGATACCAAGCAGAACAGCAACGGCCAACGGAATAACGGCTGCCAGGATGTTAATAACCCGATTTGCCCGCTTCTCCCGAACTGGTGACTCGAGTGTTTCCATGCTTTATATCCTTCTGTATAGTACTTTATTGTAAGTAGGCCAGTAATTCAAGTAGTTCGGGTAACGGTATTCTTACTCTTTGCTGTACCCGTCTAGCAGAACCCTGATTTCGAGAATGAGTCGGTCTACATCCTCCCGATCTGTACCGTCATAGAAACCCCTTACAATACCTTCTTTGTCTACTAATACCAACTTTTCGCTATGGATAAAAGTTTCGTCTGGCTTTCCTTCCTTAACTCCCGCATCAACCACTGGCAGGTAATATCCGTGCAGGGCCAGGTCATAAATTTCGGCTTTGCTACCGGTCAAAAAATACCACCTACCCGGAATCGATTCGTACTTCCTGGCGTATGCTTTTAACTCCTTAGGTCGATCATGTTCAGGATCGACCGAGTGAGACAGTAACAGTATATCGGGCTGCTTACGGAAGATATCCTGCACACGTGTTAACTGCGATGAAATTTTAGGACATACAGTGCCACAACGCGTAAAGAAGAAGCTTGCTACGTAGATCTTTCCCTTCACCAGCGATTGATTGACTGTATCTCCGTCCTGATCGATCAGTCTAAATGGCGGGATGTGGTTGTATAAAGTGTCCGTAATCTGTCGTCCATCAGGAAGTGTTATGTTTCCCATGAGCGGCTCACCACGCGAAGAGTCTATCCGGGGCAAATACCGGGGCAGGACGTAATGATTTTCCGTACCAAACCTGAGGAATATATACAGCAAAGCCGGGACCAGCAGCGTAGTGAGCAGGATCCCGGCTTTTTGAGTTTTTGACATCTTTTTACCTAAGTTCAAATATATGTCCCCCTTCGGTCAGCAAAGCCAGTAGCAGCCAGACAATAAAGACCACTGGGACAACGATAGCCCAAATGAGACTTTTTACCTCATGCTTCAGGTGCATAAATTCACCAACAATGAAGAAAGCCTTCACGAGTGTCATTATCACAAACAGTGAGGTACGGAAGACGCCAGCTTTCATGAAATAAGCTAAAGCAAATTCAACGGCTGTTATGCCCGCCAGTACCCAGAACGTACGCCAGATTATAGCAGTTGCTGCCGGGGTACTTTCGGTTCCTGCATGACCAGGAGCATCAAATTGAGTGGAGTTATCAGACATGATCGCGAGGCTTAAACTAAATAGAAGAATGTGAAGACAAATACCCAGACCAGATCGACAAAGTGCCAGTACAGGCCAACTTTTTCCACCATTTCGTAATGGCCACGTTTCTCATACGTTCCGGTAGATGCGCGGTAGAAAATGAGCATGTTTAAAACAACACCGCTCAATACGTGTGTACCGTGGAAACCGGTAATGAAGAAAAATAAGTCAGCAAAGGCAGGCGGTCCGTACTGATTCTCGACCAGATTCGCCCCGAATATAGTCCGCTTGAATGTCTCACCATTAATCATTTCGCTGATCACCGTACCTGTTTCTGTACCGTGAATAAAGTGCGACCACTCCCATGCCTGACTACCCAAAAACGTAATTCCGCCCAGTATAGTCCACAGCATATATTTCTCTACTTCGGCCCTATCCATCCGATGCCCCGCTTCAACAGCCAGCACCATCGTGACGCTACTGAAGATCAGGATAAACGTCATGATACCCACAAAAATCAGGGGAGCATCAATGCCGTGTAGGAATGGTAGCGCATTGTAAACCTTTTCGGGAGTAGGCCAATACAGATTTGAGAACTGAAACACGTCCCCATAAATGGCCGGATCCCAGGCAGGGTAACTATAACGAATCAATCCATAGGTTACGAGTAACGCTGAGAACGTAAACGTATCTGAGATCAGGAAGAACCACATCATGAGCTTGCCATAACTGACATTCATGGGTTCAACACCACCCATCCAGGCTTTCTTATCGAACGTCTGCTCTGATTGTGATGCTGCGGTACTTGTCGTCGCAGTTGCGGCCATTGCTTAATCGGTTATCAATGAAAATAGACTAAAAAGAAGAACAGATACAGCCAGAGTATGTCCAGAAAGTGCCAGTACGAAGCAGCAATCTCAATCTGTACTAAGTTTTTACCATGTATTCTGAACCTGAAAGCTGCCACCAAGGCGAATACCAGCACGATAAGGCCAGAAATCAGGTGGAAACCATGCAACCCCGTAAATACATACATAAATGAGCCAGCCGGATTACCAACAAAGAAAACTTTCTGCCGGACCAAATCCACCCATCCCTGAAATTGCATGTACAGAAACGCAATACCAAGTGCAAAAGTAATAGTTATCGCCGTTCGCATCATGGCGAACCGGTCTTTTTTTGCAGCTACGTAAGCCCAGTGCATAGTGATACTGCTAATCACCAGTACTACCGAACTGTAACCGAATATGGTGGGTATCTGATAATCAATCCAGTTACCTTCCGCACGTCGAACCAGATAGCCACTGGTCATGGCAGCAAACATCATAATGATGCTTACTATGAAAAGCCAAAGAATGAATTTCTTCGGATTCATAGAGAGCGTTTCTTCCGGCTCTTCCACCATCGCAATCTCTTTTGCGTAATCACTCATGGTATTATACTTTGTCTAACAGATAAACAATCTGCACAACAGGTAAGTAAAGAAGCGATCCAAACATCATCTGGAGGGCTGCTTTATCGGTGCAGGTTCTCATTAAATGAAACGTCTGCGCCAGAAACAAGATTCCCCCTACCATGGCTACCAGTGCCGAATGTATGCCCGTCATTCCCAGTGCGTAGGGTAACCAGCCAACAGGTACCAGAAACAGCGTATAGATCATAATCCTAAAAGCAGTGTCTGCGTTTTTTTCCTTCCCGGGCATCATCTGAATACCGGCCCGCTTGTAATCGTCAAAGGCCAGCCAGCCAATAGCCCAGAAATGAGGAAACTGCCAGAAAAACTGAATGGCAAATAAGATACCGGGTTCCCAGCCAAAGTGATTGGTAGCCGCAACCCATCCAATCATAGGCGGGAAGGCACCAGGTAATGCGCCTACATACACGGCAATCTGTCCTTTTCGCTTTAGAGGTGTGTACACGAACCCGTAGAGAATGAGCGAAAGTACAGCAAGAGCAGCCGCCCGAATGTTAAACACCTCAACGTAAAAAACACAAGCCACTACAAAGAGCAAAAAAGCGAAGCCAGCCGCTTCAGAAACGGATAGCCGCCCCGTTGGCAACGGACGAACAGCTGTTCGTTTCATGAGCCGGTCTGAGTCCTTCTCTATGATCTGATTGATAATGTTGGCAGCCCCAGTCATTGCAATGGAGGCAACTGCTAAAATCAGCACCTTCCACCAGTTTATAACATCAGTAGCCAAACAATAACCAAACACGCCTGAGAATACAACCGCCAGCGTCAGCTTTAACTTTAACAGCTCAATATAGGCCCTGATTTTCTCACCAGAAATGCTAAAATCTATGATCTTATCCATCTTTTATCTCACTTAAACCGACTCGCTTAAACTGACCCGTCTTACCAATTCTCTGGGCAAACTCAATGCAGGGTTCAACACAAGCCAAGCAACAAACTGTAGGCCGACGATGATAACGGCCAGAAATAGATGAATGGGTTGAGCCGTAGCCGGCACAGCCCAGTAGGCCATTACAACGCCCGTAACTATTTCAACTACTACTAATCCAGTTATCCAAAGAGCAATTTGATTGAGCAACCCTCCCTTCTGTACCTGTCGTAAACGATAGATAACAACCAGATGAAATAGCAATACGACTAGAGAAAAAGACCTATGAACGTAGAACCGCCAGTTTAATCCTTCAATCCAGCTATCTCTGTGATCATAACCAAGCTGGGCTATTACTTCATTCAACGAATCGCGCACCTGTGTACCCAACAGCACCTGTCCCAAAGACAAAATAGCCGTCACTAGAAGCAACGTATTTACGGCCCGTCTTTTAGGATTAATGTTATTGGTACGCCATTCCGTGGCACTTGCTCTGACGTAAACGAACAATAGACTGAAAACGACAAGAATCGCCAGTAACAGATGCAGAGTGATAGCGTAATGAGCCAGTTCAGTAGCTACTACCCGGGAACCTAGCCATCCGTTTAAACCAATAAGCAGAAAAGAAATGACGCTACCCAAGACAACTACTCTGTCCCGACGCCAATATGAGAAGGAAGCTACGAGCGTAGCAAACACGAAGAAACCGGATAATACGCCGAGCAACCGATTCGCATACTCAATCCACGTCTTCACTGGATTGAACTCAACTTCACCTTTGAGCTTAGCCCCATATATCTCCTGATAGTTAGGGGGAAGTTGAGATATATCGGTTGGGGGAATCCACTGGCCAAAACATTTAGGCCAGTCAGGGCAACCCATTCCGGAGCCAGTACCCCTAACAATACCCCCTGCCAACACAAGCAGGTAAATAATGAGTACCGTCAGAAACGCCAGACTCCGGAAGCGTTTGCCATTATTGTCAATGAGGTTGTTTGAACTGATCATTCAGGTTCTGTGCCTCAATTTCGTGTTCCAGACCGATCAGCTCATTTTCGTGGGGCAGATTGGATTCAGGAGTTTGTGAATATGGTACGTTTTGAGGTATGAAGTCGTCCTTCGCGCCCGGCTTACTGTAATCGTACGGCCAACGGTACACAGCAGGTATTTCTCCTGGCCAGTTACCATGACCCGGATTAATCGGTGTAGTCCATTCCAACGTGTTCGATTTCCATGGATTCTGCGGTGCTTTCTTACCTCTGAATAGGCTGTAAACAAAGTTCCCCACAAACACCCACTGTGCCGTGAAAGTGAATATGGCAGCTAAGCTGATAAAGCTGTTCATATCGGCGAAGATGTTCTTCGTGAAGTCGTAACTAGTAAACGCATAGTACCGACGAGGGAAACCCGCAATACCAATGTAGTGCATCGGGAAAAACACTAAATAAATCCCGACGAATGTCAGCCAGAAGTGAACGTAACCCAGCTTATCATTCATCATACGGCCAAACATCTTGGGGAACCAGTGGTACACACCAGCCAGTAGCCCAAAGGCCGAAGCAGCACCCATTACCAAGTGGAAGTGAGCCACAACGAAGTACGTATCGTGCAACTGAATATCCAGTGCCGAATTACCCAGAATCAAACCAGTCAAGCCACCTGAAATAAAGAACGATACCAGACCAATTGAGAAAAGCATTGCCGGGGTGAACCGGATATTGCCCCTCCATAGGGTCGTGATGTAGTTAAATGCTTTCACTGCCGATGGTACAGCGATAATGAGCGTTAGGAACATGAAGATAGACCCCAGGAATGGGTTCATACCCGTCACAAACATATGATGTCCCCATACGATAAACGCCAAGAAAGCAATACCCATCATTGAGGCAATCATAGCCCGGTAACCAAAAATTGGCTTGCGCGAGTTTGTGGCAATGATCTCCGATGTCATACCCAGTGCAGGCAACAGTACAATATATACCTCCGGGTGCCCTAAGAACCAAAACAAGTGCTGAAACAGGATTGGGCTTCCACCTACATTCGGCAAAGCCTCACCCGTCTGACCAATATAAATCTCAGAGAGGTAAAAGCTGGTGCCAAAGCTACGGTCAAATATCAGAAGCAGAGCCGCCGACAAAAGAACGGGAAATGATATCAAACCAAGTATAGCCGTCAGGAAAAACGCCCAGATTGTGAGGGGTAACTTACTGAACGACATACCGCGCGTTCTGAGGTTAATAACTGTCGTGATATAGTTGATACCGCCCAACAATTGTGACACGATGAATAGAGCCATACTGCTTAGCCACAGTGTCATGCCCAACTGCGATCCAGGGTGTACCTGTGGCAAGGCACTCAGTGGAGGGTATACTACCCAACCACCAGCAGCCGGACCGGTTTCGATGAACATCGAGAACAACATAATCGCGCTTGCGACAAAGAAGAACCAGTAGGACAGCATGTTCAGAAAGCCCGATGCCATATCGCGGGCACCAATCTGAAGCGGAATCAGAAAGTTGGAGAAAGTACCGCTCAAGCCAGCCGTTAATACAAAGAAGACCATGATAGTACCGTGCATAGTTACCATAGCCAGATAAAAATCAGGATCTAATTTTCCAGTGGCATCAATCCAGTTACCCAGAATTGGCCGCAGGAAATCCATCTTCATAGTAGGGAAACCCAACTGAAGACGGAATATCACGGATAAGCTGATGCCGATTACTGACCAGATTATACCTGAAATCAGGTATTGTTTGGCTATGGTCTTGTGATCTTCCGAGAAGACATACTTCCGCCAAAAACTTTGATGCTCGTGGTGGTCATGTTCTACCACATGCGCCACTGTTACGGGGTTGGATGATACAGTTTCCATTCTTTGTTGATTTATTATCTTGATTTTATCGAACTGTAGAACGTGCTATTGATATACCTCCTGGCTGAATGGCAGCAACAGTACTGTCGGTAGACGTTTCAACCGCATCAGCAGGAAGATACTTTGCTGCTTTAGCCTTTAGATTAAGGGGGATTCGCGTGGCCAGCTCAGGGTAAGATGACAGGAGTGGTTTCTGCTCTTTACACCAGGCTTGCCAAGAGGCTTCATCTTCTACAATAAGACGTAGGCGCATCGAGAAGTGGCCGCGGCCACATACTTCTGTACAGGCGATTTCGTAACCAAATTCCTGATTGCCTGTCATGTTACGCATCTCGTCGGTAGTCTTATCGGCAACGAACCAAAAGCGAGTTGGCATACCGGGTACCGCGTCCATCTTAACCCGCATGTGTGGTATGAACACACTGTGCAACACATCGCGGGCGCGAATCTTCAACAGAATAGGTTTATTAACCGGGATATGTAGTTCTGTGGTCGACGTAAAGTCGTCGAATGAGGCAGGATCCGTGTAATCAATGCCCGTATCATTGTTGCTATTGATCAACTTATAATTGAAAGCCCCAAGTTTGTTGTCGTCAACACCGGGATACCGTACGATCCAGTTAAATTGCTTACCAACTATTTCAAACACTTGGGCATCTGCCGGTGCTTCAGCCATGATATCGCGCCATGCTCTCCAGCCGGTAAATACCATTACTGCCATGATAACCGCAGGAATAACAGTCCATATCAACTCCAGTTTGTGATTCTCTGGATAATAAGCAGCCCGTCGATTAGGATTATATTGATAACGCCACGGAAAGTAAAAGAGCATAATATTGGTAACAATAAAAGCTACCATAATGATACCCATCGAAAGCCAAAATAGAAAATCAGTTCTACGACCGTGAGGAGATGACGCTTCGGGTAAAAAATACTGCTGAGCATACAAATAAGACCAGACAATACCGATTAGACCAAGTATCAAAAACACCATAAACAGCGCACCATTGATCCGGTTACTTGTGCCTATCTCTTCGTCCGGAGATGGCTCATTAACCTTACTCACAACGGTGGACATTCTGGAGACAACTAAAGCTGCTAAAGCCAGAAATACTACTGATAATACAGCAATTATGTAAACCATAGTACTAAAAAATTAAACGTTAAATGTCGTGATGAAGCGACTCTTCCAGCATTGGGTGGTTCTTTGGAATAAGATTAGCCTTTTCCAGTTGAGATGCGATTGACCACATAAACCCACAGGCGAAAATCAAAATCATCCCAAACTCAATTGGCCCAAAACCGCCGTGTTCGCCCACGGTACCCGGCATTATGTTCACATAGAAGTCGAAGTAATGACCGACGATAATGCCCCATGCTGCCAACTTAAGAATAACATATGTGCGCTTCGATTCCCTTGTCATCAGAACAAGGAATGGAAAGACAAAGTTTAGCAGGATATTAATAAAGAAAGGTGCTTTGTAGATGCCTCCGTATCCGCTAAAACGTTCCCGATAATAGATAGTTTCTTCGGGTATGTTAGCGTAATAAATCAGCATGAACTGGGAGAACCAGACATACGTCCAGAATATGCTAAAGGCAAACATAAACTTGCCCAAGTCCTGTAAGTGGCTATCATTAACAATTTGAAGGTATCCCCGCTCTTTCAGGGTGACAACCGTCAACGTAATAACGGCAAGACCCGTAACGTGCCAGCTTGCCAGGGTATACCAGCCAAACATGGTACTGAACCAGTGGGCATCAATCGACATCACAAAGTCCCAGGCAGATGTTGAGGACGTAACAGCAAACACGACCAGAAACGCAGTACCATACTTAATACTCTTCTCATAGTAAGATGTACCTCCGTACAGATCTTCCTGCAACGAAAAGCCACGAAGTACCCGCCAAAGCACATACCACAGAACAAAGTAGAGAACTACCCGAATCAGATAAAATGGCGTATTCAGAAAGCCGGACTTGCCTGCAATTACCGGGTCGTAATCGGGACTAGCGGTATCATACAAGCCTGGATTTGTCCAGTGAAACAAGTCGTGACCTGCAAAAAAGAACGTAGCCAGCACCGCAACCAACATGTAGGGAAGATACGCGGGTAAAGCTTCAGGTATCCGCTTGAACGCTGCTGTCCACCCGGCCTGAGCCAGATAGTTGTATGACATAAAAAACATCCCGATTACAGAAGCACCCGTGAAATAGATGGCATTCAACCATACGTTCGCCCAAAGCCGGGTTGTCCACTTATAATGATGTCCTTCTCCAGCGGCATCACCGGCACCAGCCACTTCGTGTGTGTGCTCACCAACGCCAGAAGCTAGCAGGTAAGAGCCAATTGCCACCAAAGCAACACCAACGCCAACGCCAATCAACAGGCGACGTTTTGATTCTCCGGTGAACTCAAATTGCTCGTCTAATGACGGTAGTACGTGAGCAGAAGCCATTTTTTAAGAATTTGTGGTTTGATTTGTCATGACACTTGGCCTGACAATAACCCAATACTGTCAGAGGAATTAACCTTGTTGTAATTTATGTACGTACTGAACGATCTTCCACCGCTCTTCCGCAGTTATCTGCGAACCGTGCGGCCACATCCTCCCTTTACCATGCGTGATGACATGGTAGATGTGTCCGTCGTTCATGTACCTGTAAGCATCAGCCGAATAGCTTGGCACACCTTTATACACTACACCCACCGTACCATTGCCTTTACCTTCTTCACCATGGCAATGAATACAATACTGCGTGTACAATACCTTGCCCTGCTCCAAGGATATATCCGTCTCTGGAATAGGATTGGTCAGGGTTCTCTCCGCAATACCAATGCTATCCTTTGGGATGTTGTAGATCATCAGATCCGTAGTCTTGTTGGCTCCCTCACCATATGTAGTATGGTAATTTGGACGAGCCACCGTTCCACGGGCGGGAATTCGCATATTAAGCCCTTTATCATTAATGGTATTAGGCTTTATCTGACGATAAGGCTCATACCCTACCGCATCATACATCTGCGGTGCGAATTCTACACCTGTGTTGTTATGGCCTTTCTTGCAGGAACTTCCTGCAAATAACAGACCCATGAACACAGCTACGATAATGCTTATATGTTTGTTATTACTCATGATATCAATCAAAATTGCTTGACGTTAACCTCCGCGGCTCCTGAGTTCCTCAGAATTTGTTCGATGTCATTCTCAACAAGATTATTCTTATCAAGATCAATTGCCATTGCAAACTTGTTGTCGGTTGTGCGCAGGTCGTACATGAGCGGCTTTACAGTTGGTCCTAAGTTATTGGACACCAGAAAAGTACCGACCATACCCAACGCACTAAACAGAACAGTTAGCTCAAAAATGACAGGAACGTAAATGATTGGCGAATAGGAATCTTTACCCCCTACAATCATTGGCCAGTCGAAACCTTCGGTATAGGCTGTTAAGAGCAAAGCCGTGATTGTACCACTCAAACCAAACATGAAAGCAGCGATGCCGAGTCGTGAGCGGGGATGACCGAGCGCAATGTCCAACCCGTGAATTGGAAAGGGTGTATACACTTCGTGAATCCTGACGCCAGCATTCTTAACTTCCTTGACAGCCTTCAGCACCACATCGTCATCGTCATAGATGCCAACTAAAAATTTACCGTTACCAGTTATATCTGACATGCTCTTTCTCTGTATTTGTGATATTGGATTTCGTCAGGTGATTATCGTCTGACGAAATCTGGATCTATTACCTTAATCTACGTCCTTATTGAATGTTGGATTAGCAACTCGCTCACCTTTAGCAACACCAGATACCGACACCGGTAATTTCTCTGAAGATGATTTAATGATCGCCTTTACCTCGGCCATGTTTACCACTGGCAAAAACTTGGCGAATAGCAAAAACAGCGTAAAAAAGAAGCCGAAGGAGAAGATGTAATCGCTAATGTCGAACAAAGTTGGGTGGAACATCGCCCAGCTTGATGGCAGATAGTCGCGGTGGAGTGAGGTCACGATAATGACGAACCGCTCAAACCACATACCAATGTTCACAACTACCGAGATAGTGAATGTCCAGACAATGCTCCGACGAATGGCACGTGACCAGAACAACTGTGGAGACACTACGTTACAGGTCATCATAGCTGCATACGCCCACCAATAAGGACCAGTAGCCCGGTTGATAAATGCGTAACTCTCGAACTCAACCCCCGAGTACCAAGCAATAAAAAACTCGGTCAGATAAGCTACCCCCACAATCGAACCCGTCAGTGTGATAATTTTATTCATCGACTCGACATGTTCAATAGTGATGTAATCTTCCAGTTTGAACACGACCCGGATAATTAGCATCAGATTTTGCACCATAGCAAAGCCGGAGAAGATAGCACCAGCTACGAAATACGGGGGGAAGATAGTTGTGTGCCAGCCGGGAATTACCGACGTAGCAAAGTCCATGCTTACAATCGTGTGTACCGACAATACCAGCGGGGTAGATAAACCGGCCAGAATCAAACTCAAATACTCATAGCGCGCCCACGTCTTAGCCGATCCATTCCAGCCCAGCGAGAACGCTCCGTATATGTACCGGGACACTTTGCTGCGTGCACGGTCACGTATGGTAGCCAAGTCTGGTAACAAACCCATGTACCAGAACACCAGCGATACAGTAAAGTACGTGCTGATAGCAAACACGTCCCAAACAAGGGGCGATTTGAAATTCACCCATAACGAGCCAAATGTGTTTGGCAATGGTAACGCCCAATAGGCCAGCCATGGGCGACCCATGTGCATCAGAATAAAGCTGGCTGCACAAAGTACAGCAAAGATTGTCATAGCTTCCGCTGACCGGTTTACCGCTGTCCGCCACTTTTGACGGAATAACAATAGAATTGCGGAGATCAGGGTGCCTGCGTGACCAATTCCTACCCACCAAACGAAGTTGGTAATATCCCAGGCCCAGCCAACGGTTTTGTTAAGCCCCCAAACACCCAGACCTTCCCACCACGTCCAAAAAACGCAGGCGGTTCCGTAGATCAGGACTACGACCGAAATGGTGAAGGCAATCGTCCATTCGCGGGTTGGGCGGCCCTCAACCTGGCGGCTGATGTCCTCAGTCACGTCGGCGTAGGTTTTGCCGCCGGTGACGAGAGGGGTTCTTACGGCTGATGTTACATGCGACATAAGCTTACTTGAATTTACGATTTAGAATGTCAGATTTACGGCCTGTGTAGTCACGATGTTTTGACGATTCGTGATTCACCGTTCATAAATCAATTAGTCTACACTTGTGATTCCTGACGAGCTTCCTGCTTCGGCATTTCGTCTTTATTGCGAATCTTAGTCAGATACGAAATCTGAGGGCGCACATTAATCTCTTCAAGCACATGGAAAGCCCGCTCATTCAGCTCCGTTTCCAGCACTTTGGAAATGGTACTTTCCGGGTTGTTCATGTCACCAAATATAATTGCATTGGTGGGACAGGCCTGTGCGCAGGCAGACTGTATCTCATCAGGCAATGGACGGCGACGCTCTTTCTTAGCGGTCAATTTGCCTTCCTGAATGCGTTGTACGCAGAACGAACACTTCTCAATAACTCCTCGCGACCGCACAGTCACGTCGGGGTTAATGACCATTTTACCAAGGTCGTTGTTGAAGTGATAATCGAAATTATCGTTGTCGAAGTACTTGAACCAGTTGAAACGACGCACCTTGTAAGGACAGTTGTTTGCGCAATACCGCGTCCCGATGCACCGGTTGTACGTCATCTGATTGAGACCTTCCGTGCTGTGAGTAGTAGCCAGTACCGGACATACCGTCTCGCAGGGGGCGTTGCTACAATGCTGGCAAAGCATGGGCTGGAAAACAACCTCTGGATTAGCCGAAGCAATTTCGAGGCCACTGAAGTCTTCGGCCTCAGCATCGCTGCTGTAGTAGCGGTCAATGCGAATCCAGTGCATTTCACGACGCATCAGCACTTCCTCCCGACCAACAACCTGCACATTGTTCTCGGCCTGACAGCCAACAACGCAGGCATTACAGCCGATGCAGCTATTGAGGTCGATAACCATTCCCCAGGAGTGGTTAGGCTTACCGTACCCGTGCCAAAGCGTAATGTTTGCTGGATCAACTGGCCCTTCGGGTGTTACCACTTTCGGGAAGTATCGGCCTGCTGTGGGGTTTTTAACGTAATCGACCAGCCTGCCTTCCTGCACAACCGCCCGGCGGCCCATCACGGTATCATGCGTTTGCGTCTGGGCAATTTCGTGATTGCCACCTGCCTTCTCGACCGTAACGCTACCGGCTGTAAACAGAACGTAACCATTTAAAATACCCGCAAATGGATAAACGTTTTTACCAACGCCCGCAGCAGCCTTACCGGCTTTTTCCCGGCCGTATCCAATAGCTACCGACACCGTATTGTCGGCCTGACCCGGCTGGATCATAACCGGCAATTCAATCGATTTTCCATTGGCTTTAACCGTGACCAAATCGTTTTGTGTAACGCCAATATCGCTTGCCGTTTTCTGCGACAGGGCCGCATAGTTATCCCAGCACGCTTTGGTTACGGGGTCCGGCATTTCCTGAAGCCACGGATTGTTAGCCATTGACCCAGTACCGATACTCACTTTCTCGTACAGCGACATTTCCATGCCCGTACCCGGCTTGAAACGCTGAGCAATACCAGTGGCGGCCTGAGCAGCATTTCCGGCAAACGTGGTAGCACCCGCAACGGTCTGTCCATTCTGAGGAACGAATAACCCGTCGTAAAGACACTTAACCCAGAATGAGTCGAACGAATCGAAACCGGTTGACTGAGGATAATACGTAGTACTCCAGTGATTCTTCAGGTATGCCTGATAATCGTTTGGCTTACCCGCCCAGGTCAACAGACTCGACTCAAACTGACGGGTCTTGAAAATGTATGAAATGGCGGGTTGAATGAGCGTCAACTGTCCAGCCTGTGGCTCAGCGTCGCCCCAGCTTTCCAGAAAGTGCGGAACAGGAGTTATGTATTTGCAAAGCGATGCGGTTTCGTCGGCCCGGTCAGAAAATGAGAGAGACAACGGCATTTTAGCCAGGGCTTCGGCCAGTTCAGCACCACGGGGGTGGTCATACACTGGGTTCGCGCCGAAGAACAACGCGGCTCCTACCCGACCGGCTTTAGCATCGTTGATAAACCCATTCATTTGCAGGTCATTGCCCTGCCGGGTATATACGGGTATATTCAGGTCAATCGTTGAGCCGTAGCTACCCAACATGCTATTCAGAGCATTAATAACCACCTGAACATCCGGATCGTTAGACCCCGCAACAACCAGCGAACGACCACGGGTACGCGCCAGGTCAGTAGCGGCTTTGTCAAGATGCGGTACGTCAATCGTTACGGAGCCGAGGGTGGTACCACCAAGTTTCTGAGCGACTTTGTTATATAGAGCCACAGCCAGCACGCCTTCCTGCGACGGCTTAATTGGTGACCGGTAGTCTGCATTGGCACCCGTCATGGACAGGCCCGTCTCAAACTGATAGTGGCGTGACATGCTTTTCTTGCCACCACCAACCGCTCCAATCTTGCGCCCTTCGGCGTAGGCCCGCATGTACGCGATAGGAGCAACCCAAGTACCGAGAAAATCGGCACCTATACTCACAATCGTTTCCGCTTTATCAAAGGCGTATGACGGGATGGCTGCTTTCCCAAAAGACGTCTGGTTTGCCTGCATCATGCCAAATGCCGAGTTGGCATCATACATGACATGTTGTGCTGTTGGATATTTAGCCATGAAATCAGCCACAACAGCCTTCGTTGTTGGACTGATGATCGTTGATGTAACAATCCGAACGGCACCGCCACGGGCAGCAACTGTATTCAGTGCGTTTATAATCTCCCGGTCAGCAACGTCCCACCCTATGGAGGCATTACCCCGTTGAGGCCCTTTCAGTTTATCAATGTCATACAACGACAGTAACGATGCCTGAACCTGCGCCGTAGTGCCACCCTTCGAAATAGTTGACAGCGGGTTGCCTTCAATCTTGATCGGACGACCTTCACGGGTCTCCACCAGAATTGAAGCAAAATCACCATTGTTGACGTACGTCGAAGCGTAATAGTCAGATATGGATGGAATAGTAAATTCCGGCTTGTTTAAATAGGGAATTGCCTTGTGAACGGGTGTTTCGCAGGCAGCCAGTGTTACAGCAGCCATACCGAAGCCCATTGCTTTCAGGAAGTCACGACGTTGGGTATTTGAGCCACCCAGCAGACCATCGGAATCTAATGAAGTCTCATCAGGATTGGCAAATTCGCTGTTAGCGTTCTTTATGAACGTAGCGTCGTTGCGCAACTCCTCAACTCCTTTCCAATACCGTTTGCTTGTATTTTCCATGCGTAATTTATGCGGCAGGTGAACTGGTTAATAGTGGCATTTTGAACACTCGAGACCACCAATATTGGCAACCTTAAGAGGCTCTTTGCTTTCTTTCCGATGCAGGGCCACTAGCTTATCATAGTAGGCATTGTCCTTTGTATTCACTTCCGTCTTGCGGTGACAGTCGATACACCAGCCCATCGTTAGCGATGAACGCTGCTCTACCACTTCCATTTTTTCAATCTCACCATGGCAAGTTGTACACTGCACATTACCTACGTTTACGTGCTGAGCGTGATTGAAATATGCCAGATCAGGCAGGTTGTGTACCCGAATCCACTCGATGGGTCGGTTCTGCTCTATGGCTGCGTAAATTTTCTGAATCTCCGGCGACTCTTTCTTGATAACACCGTGGCAGTTCATACAGATGTTAGCCGCCGGAATCGTGGCCGACTTGCCCTTGTTAACACCAATGTGGCAGTAGTTACAATCAATCTTGTACTGACCGGCATGGAGTTTGTGCGAATAGGCGATTGGCTGCTTCGGTGCGTAGCCCTGCTGAATACCGATACTGAACAGGCCATCAATAGACTCTTTTGTAGCGACCAGCAAAAACAACCAGATTACCACCGAGCGAAGGGTTGAGTTATTGAACGTACTCGACAGGCCTTCTCTGAGACGCTGCGAGAACGGAGCCGCCGATTGCATACCATCGCCTGCAACGCCAACCGGCGTAACTGCCTTTGACAAAATTGTTACGATCACCAATAGAACGCCCAGCACCAGCAGCATCACCACTAATAATCCTACCAGCACGAATGTAAACAGTTCTGACGGGCCGGAAGCAACCGCTCCACCCTGCGCAACAGCCGCTGTCCCCTGATCGCCAGTGGCAACAACAGCGGCCACTTTGGGCGCACTTGCCTCGTCGATGTAAGCAAGGATTCCATCAATGTCGCCATCCGATAAGTTCGGGAAGCTGGACATCTGCACCTTGTTGAATTTGTTATACACCTGGTTAGCATACGCATCACCACTTGCAATCAGTGACGATGAGTTACGAATCCATTTGTGGAGCCAGTCGCCACCCGGTGCGCGTTGCTTTACTCCTTTCAGCCCAGGGCCAACCACAACCTCATCGGTAATGGCATGGCATTGAGCACAGTTATTAGCAAATATTGCCTTTCCTTTCTCGGCGTCTCCACCACCCGCAGCGGGTGCGGCAGCTGTTGCAGGGGCTCCGGCAGCAGCGGTCGAGTCCTGCGCTATGGTTTGACTACTGCTGAACAACAGAGCCAGCGATAGAGCAACCACTCCATAAACAGTTGACAAGCGGCTCATTTTATTACGTGCATTAATTGAGTTAACTAGCATAATTATCAATGATATTTCATTGGCCCACAAAAGTACGACACGAACGCTGCATAGTCAAAAGTCGGTCTTTACATATTTCTCGCCCCTCATTTTATTTATAGAGGTTCTAAATCCGTCCCAATTATCCAGCCTTCCTACTCACTGACTACGACTTGTTTAACTTATTTTGTTTGGTTCACAGGCACTAAAAAAACATCGCCAGGTCTCTCAAAATGCAGAGAAGCCTGGCGATGTCCATGTGTTTTAATTTGAGGTTCCGAGCGGATTCGAACCGCTGTAGCAGCTTTTGCAGAGCTGAGCCTAGCCACTCGGCCACGGAACCTTCTAAATAGCCCCAAAGAGCTTTTAGCTATTTGGGAGTGCAAATATAGCATTTAATCCGGCAGGCTATTGAATCCACAACAAAAAACGCGCCACTACTTAACGTAGCAACGCGTTCTTGTTCAGAACCGCAATCCAGTTAGTTCTTACTTTCCATCTGCTCTTTCAATGCAGCCAGGGCATCAAGATCGCCGAGGGTGGCACCACGCTCAGGCTGGCTTGGCGTCGATGAAGTGGCCTTGGCTGCTTTGGGCTTCGACTCTTTCACGGGCTCGTTCTTCTCGCCCCATGTACGGGTGTGCGAGAGCATGATCCGCTTCTCATCTTTCGAGAACTCCGTTACTTTGAAGTCAAGCGACTCACCTACCTCAGCAAACGTACCGTCTTCCTTACCAAGATTCTTAAGCGACGAGAACCCCTCAATTCCGTAAGGCAGTTCAAGTGTAGCCATCTTATCGTTTTTGCTCAGGACAGTACACCGGTGAATGGTACCAACCGCAAACAAATCCTCGAACGTATCCCATGGATTCTCTTCGAGTTGCTTATGGCCGAGGGCCAGCCGACGGTTATCTATGTCAAGTTCAAGAACAACTACTTCCAGCTCTTCACCAACCTTGATGAAGTCTGAAGGGTGTTTAATTTTCTTGGTCCACGACAGATCCGATACGTGTACCAGACCGTCGATGCCTTCTTCGAGCTCGAGGAACAGGCCGAAGTTGGTCAGATTGCGTACCAAACCTTTATGCTTCGTGCCGATGGCGTATTTCTCACGCAGTTCAGGACGGGTCCATGGGTCTTCGGTGAGTTGCTTGATACCCAGCGACATTTTGCGGTCGTTGCGGTCCAGCGTCAGCACTTGTGCTTCTACTTCATCACTCACTTTCAGGAACTCCTGTGGATTGCGCAGGTGCTGTGACCAGGACATCTCCGAGACGTGGATTAACCCTTCGACGCCCGGCATGATTTCGAGGAACGCACCGTAGTCGGCTACATTCACGATCTTGCCTTTCACTTTCGAGCCAACCTGCAGGTCTTCCGACAACGCATCCCAAGGATGTGCCTGAAGTTGCTTCATGCCCAGCGAGATCCTCTTTTTGTCCTCGTCGAAATCAAGTACAACCACATTGACCTTCTGATCGAGATTGAGGACTTCGGACGGGTGACTGATGCGGCCCCACGATATATCAGTGATGTGCAACAGACCATCAACACCGCCGAGGTCAATAAACACACCAAAGTTGGTCATGTTCTTTATTACACCTTCCAGCACCTGACCTTTTTCGAGGTTATTCAGGATTTGAGCGCGTTGTGCTTCAAGGTCTTTCTCGATCAGGACTTTATGCGAAACGACTACGTTATCGTTGGCATAGTTGATCTTGACAACCTTCACTTCCATCTTCTTTCCAACAAACACGTCGAAATCACGGATTGGCTTTACGTCGATCTGCGATCCGGGCAGGAACGCTTCTACGCTGAAGATATCCACGATCAGACCACCTTTGGTCCGGCGTTTTACGAAGCCGTCGATAACGAGATCTTCGTCCAGGGCCCGCTGAATTTTCTGCCAGGCCGTAATTACTTTCGCTTTCTTACGCGAAAGAACCAACTGACCATTTTGATCTTCCTGATTCTCTACGTAGACTTCAACTTCGTCGCCCATCTTCAGGTCCGGTAAATCCCGGAATTCCGAAGCAGGTACCAGCCCGTCCGATTTGAAACCGATGTTCAGCAGAATCTCCCGATCCGTAATGCCTACTACCGTTCCCATCACCACTTCCTTTTCCTTCACTTCCGACAGTGTATTGTCGTACAGTTCCAGCATCTGGTCGCGCTCGGCGACTGAGTAGCCGCTCCCAAATCCTTTGTTGTCGGCCAGATCCCAATCAAATGCCGGCAGGTCGCGTTGTTGCGTTTTGCTCATAAAAATAGTTTCCTGATCCACTCTGTACATCAGCCGCTGGACCAATGGCAGGCTGACTTTTAGTTTATAAGATAGACTTTCCTCAAAAAAGGATTGCAAAGATAAGGAATTTTTCGGGGTAAAAGGCTTAACATGAAGGCACAAGGGGTAAAAAGGGTGTCGGGGGTAAGTAGCTGACGCACATCCTACCCCCGACACCCTTTTTACCCCTTATAGCCTTACGAAAACGCTTTTTCCTTGCGGGCCAGAAACGGCATCCAGCTTTCTTCGACGGAGCCGGAGAATTCGCGTAAAAAAACCAGAAACGTAGGTTTGAACGGTTTCTGGCGGAGTTTTAAGTTGGCTTCATCAGGCGTATAGTCGCCTTTCTTGGAATTGCACCGTTTGCAGGCGGTGGCCAGATTATCCCAGCTTGTTTTACCGCCCCTCGACTTGGGCAGTACGTGATCGAGCGTCAGGTCTTCGGTGGTGCCGCAATACTGACAGTTATGCCCATCGCGCTTAAAGATGTTTTGCCGGGTTAGCATAACGCCCTTGTAGGGTAAGTTCACATATCGATGCAGCCGGATAACCGATGGCATAGGGAACTCTGCCGAAACAGTACGAAGAGTAAATTGCTCAGACTCGGCCACGAGTTCAGCTTTGTCGAGATAAACCAGCAAGAATGCTTTTGGAACGGAGCAGATGCTGAGTGCACTGTAATCTTGATTTAAGACTAATACTTTCCTGCTCATATCGCGCTTGTATGCCTCTGTATAATGAGCAAGTTACAGAAGTTATCCACACGACAGTACAGTTCAAGAAAAAAATTAGTACCGTTCGCGCTGCATGTCGCGTTCTACATCGCGCTCTTTGATACTGTCACGTTTGTCGTAAAGTTTTTTGCCTTTGGCAAGGGCAATCTCAACCTTGGCAAACCCCCGTTCGTTAGTAAACATCCGAATTGGCACAATAGTCAGTCCCTGATCTTTCAGCTTCTCACTCAGTCGTTTAATTTCCCGTTTGTTCAGCAGCAGTTTGCGGTCTCGGAGGGGTTCGTGGTTATAATGAGTGCCCTGTTCGTAGGGCGAAATATTCATTTGCCGGATGAACAACTCATCGTTCAGAAGCAAACAGTATGCATCCTGCAAATTGACCTTACCCTGCCGGGCTGACTTGATTTCGGTACCGGTCAGGACGATACCCGCCGTAAACTTTTCCAGAAATGAGTACTCAAAAGACGCCCGACGGTTACGTATATCAACGTTTTTGACAATAGTTGCTGAGGCCATGTATTGATTGATGAGTTATGATTTACGAAATACGACTTATCAGCCACGTATGACAGGACCTTTTCCCAACCACAAAGGTAGCCGGCAGAGGATTGATTACTATGTATATGCGAACAGCCGTCAAGATTTCGAATCTCAACGGCTGTTCGCATATACAGGGATTATTACTTCTTCTTGGCCTGATTATCTTTCTCCTGTTTCTCTTTGTATTGCTTGTTCAGCCCATCCAGAATAGCCTTTGTCTGGTCGGCGTCGGAGTTGGCAAACAGAATGCCACCACCTTTGGTGTAGCCCAACACAAACTGATATTTATTCTGGGCGTTGATACTTTTCAGATAATCGTAAATCTGATCGTAAAGCTGTTTGTTCTTCTCAGCTTCTTCGCCAGCCAGATTCTGAGCGGCCCGTTCCCGATAGGCCAGGATATCCTGCTGTTCTTTTTGTAACGATGCTTCGGTGGCGCGGCCCTGTTCCTGTGTCAGGCGACCTTCGCTGGCCTGTTTCTGAAAAAAAGCGGCCTTATTTTGCAGATTACGGCCTTTAGTAGCCAGTTCGTTCTCAAGCTGGAACCGCCTGCTCTCCAGCACTTTCTGCGCATCCTTAAAGAAATCATACTTAGTCAGCAGCGAGTCGACATTTACGTACACGATGTCTTTGCCTTTAGCATCGGCAGGTTTGCTGGCCACAACGGCTTCGGTTTTGGGACCGGCAAAGTGCAGATAGTACAGTACGGCTACGGCAACGGTCAACAGCACATTTAAAAACAACGAGGCATTCTTCACGGGAAATAAATTGGTTAGTGACAAGTTTATCCGACAAAGGTAGGTCGAATTACGAAATACGGTTTATGATTTGTGTGGTAGTAGCCTGTCGGACATAAAACCCAGACAGTCCGGCCAGTCCCCCTACCAGCCCGCTAACAATGCTTGTAGCCAAAGCAGGCAGAAACGGAGTATTAGCCTTAAACAACAGTTCGCTCATGCGCCCCACAAATACGCCGTCGGTGCGGAGTTGAATAAGCAGGACGTACATCAGCCAAACGATGGCAACGCCCGCAAAACCGTACCAGAAGGCCCAGCCCGCCCCCGGACTACGCCAATAGCAAATTGCAAAAGCTACAATGGCCAGTGTCCACCAGGGCAGGAAAAACTGCGCGCACAAACTCAGAAAGGCAATCAGAACAATTTGATACATAGCACTTCAGGATGATTATTTGATGATGACTTTCTGACGGATGCGGGCGTTTTTATCCTGCGGGCTTTGCAGGAACAGCAATTCGTTGAGTTTGCCGGTACGCCACGTTTCAAGCATGTTCAGGTAATTGCGGCTACCGGGGTTGCCCGACTGCCCACCCGGATAAACGCCGTATGCTTTGGGCTGAGAACCCAGGGCCACCACCATCCGCCACGAGGGGCCGGTACGTTCGGTTGTGGCATTCACAATGCCATTGCCGCCCCCAATCTGTACATTTACCGCGCTGAGTGCGTCAAGTCGGGCAAGGTGAGCAATTTTCGTGGCTTTGTGTGGCCCCCACTGCCAGGCGTTACCAACAGGGCCATGCAGCCGAATGAGTGAATCGACGGCTGATTGCAGCGTTTGGGTCAGGATATCGGATAGATTTTCACGGGGCGGGGTCTTCACATTATCAAACCACTGGGCGGCCGGGTCCTTCTCGGCCAGTTCGAGGGTTCGATCAAAGCTGGGAAAACGAAGCGTAGTACTGTCGGTGTTCGGAAAATCATCCTGCCAGACGCCGTTCATGTACTGCCGCATCCATTCGGTATAAATTGTTGGCCCTATTTCGGCGATATCGTTGTTGTACCGCCAGGTCTTCAATATATCGAAGGCTTTCTTTTGTTCACTGGTAAGTTTCTGAGTTTGCACAGTTGGCAGGAATACGGGTAACGACCAGCGGGCCCGCACGTTGAGGTTATCGTTCTGCAACATCCGAAGACTGTCTGGGGTGGCGTTTCGCATGGTAGTGAGCCGTTCATTGATGCGGGTGCCGCGCTCGGCGGGTGCAAACTGCCAGTTGATATAATACGGATACGTGGGGTCGGTAGAGGACTGATTGGCCGAGCTGACGAAGCCACGGGGAGGATTTTTGACGTGCGGGTTTTGCTCTGCCGGAATCCAGCCGTGCCAGTCGTCGGCGGGGTTAGTGCCATCGAGCAAAAACTTTCCCTGGTCTTTCCACTTGAGCGGAAACTTTCCGTTTGGCGAGATAGCAATGTCTTTCTGGGTATCGGCAAAGACAAAATTCTGGGCTGGTGCACCGTAGTAGCTGAGAGCCTTTCGATAATCAGCATGGTTATTAGCCCGGTCGAGCAGGTAATACGTCAGAAAATCATTCGATTCTTCGTGGCCGATCCAGCGGGCGGCATACCCAATGGGTACGTTTTTGGCGAATGGCTGTTGCCCGGCCATGTACATAACCGGACCGTGGTGCGTGTAGAGTACAGTATCCACCACATTTGGCAAACCCTTCACTTTTATAGTCTCAATGCGTCGGGTAACGGGTTTCCACTGGTTGTCGTGCCAGTACTCGCGGTGGGTGTTGTCTTTGAACCTGATCCGGTAAAAGTCCAGTACATCGGCCCCTACGTTGGTTACGCCCCAGGCCACCCGCTTGTTAAAGCCGATAATTACGCCCGGTGCACCCGGCATGGTGGCTCCGTACACATTCATGGTAGGCGTAACAATCTGCATTTGATACCAGATGGAGGGCAGGCTCAGTGTCAGGTGCGGGTCGTTGGCCAGAATGGGGTAGCCCGACGTGGATTTCTGCGCACCAACCGCCCAGTTGTTACTGCCAATGGCGGGGTCATGTTCAGGCCAGTTCATTGTGATTGGGTCAATGACCGGGCGAGACTCCGTTGATACTTTAGGAATGGCTACAGGCTTAAAATCCCACTTTGTACCCACCGGAACAATCGGATCTTCATGGAACGGGTAATCGGGAAACAGTTCTTTGGTAGCTTTCGGGCCGATTTTGGCCAGTACGTTGCTCATGTTGAGATCGTCGGCACCGAGGGCCAGCACACCCGACATATATTTCAGGAAATACGCGCACTTGAGGGGTTCCCAGGGTTCAGGCGCGTAGCCGAGCAATTTGTACTCCAACGGATAGTCGGATGGTTTGAGCTGTTTGATGTACGCATTAACGCCCGCCGTGTAGGCTTCTACCGACTCGCGCGAACGGGCGTCGGTCATCATGGCTTTTACGGATTTCTCAGCTCCGAAGCCCATACCCAGCCGCCGGTTGTAGCGGTCGAGCTCCAGTGCCCGATCACCCACAATTTCTGATACGCGCCCGGCAGCTGCGTGAGTCTGGAATTCCATTTGCCAGAGCCGGTCGCGGGCGGTGAGGTATCCCTGCGCAAAGTAGGCATCGTGGTCATTCTGCGCGAATATGTGTGGAATAGCCAGATCATCAAAAATGACCGTAACGGGTTCGGTAGTACCGCCAAGCGTAAATTCCTCGTCTCCGGCTGCATTGGTTTCAGCGTTTTGCCAGAAACCTACAAATGGGCTGAGCAGCGGGGCAAAGGCCGGAATAGTGCCCCAGGGACGGTTAAGTGCATAAACCAGTAATACGGTTAAGAGTATCGATACAATTGCTTTTGTGTAGCGCATAGAGCAGACGACAGGTGGCGGTGGGTTTATGGTGCAAGTTTACGATTGTACTGTTCAAATAAAAAGTATCCGTTTCCCAACTGCCACGTTAACTAATCATCATGTCGGCAGCCAGATGATTAGCTTGTATTTTGCAACCCGTATTTTTAGCCCATTAACTAATCGGTATCATGCGCCTTACTTCATTTATTCTTCTCCTAACTATGACGGCTCCAGCCCTTGCGCAAACCAAACCCGCTCCGTTCAACGTTCAGGGCCACCGGGGAAGCCGGGGATTAAAACCTGAAAACACGGTTCCCGCTTTCCTGACCGCGCTTGATCTTGGCGTGACAACGCTGGAAATGGATGTGATTATCAGCAAAGACAAACAGGTGGTCGTTTCGCACGAGCCGTATTTCAGTGCGGCTTATAGTATCAAACCCGATGGTACGCCGGTCAGCAAAAAAGACGAAAAAAGCCTTAATCTGTACCAGATGGACTACGACGACATTAAAACGTACGATACCGGCTCCAACGGTAACCCCGCTTTCCCAGAGCAGGAAAAGGTAAAAGCACGTAAGCCGCTACTTAGCGAAGTGATCGACATGGCCGAAGCCTACCGGAAAACGCACAACCTACCTGCTTTCGGATACAATATCGAATTGAAAAGCGACCCGTTGGAATACGACAAAAGTCAGCCGCAGCCCGCGCCGTTTTCCGATCTGGTCGTAGCCGTTTTGAAAGATCATATCGCGCCTGACCGGATCACGATTCAGAGTTTCGACTTCGCCATTTTGAAACACTGGAAGCAGCAGATCGATGCGGGCCAATATCCTAAGGTAAAACTGTCAGCTCTGGTCGAGAATCTGCGCAGTCCAGAAAAGAACATTGACGAACTCGGCTTCAAACCCGACGTATATAGTCCTTACTTTCGGCTGTTGAGTCAGGATAAGATTACGCGGCTGCACGAACAGGGGATTCGGGTCATTCCCTGGACTATTAATCAGCGCGATGATATGGAACGGCTAAAGAAGTGGGGAGTCGACGGTATCATTACGGATTATCCTGACCGGGCCAGGAATTTGTAACAAATTGATCCGCTTTTACTTAGGCAGGACAAAAAACCAATTGCTTTGTTTTTAAGTTTGTAGAGTTTACGGCTCAAACTGGTCTGTCAGCTTAGCTCCCCTTGCCATGACTCTCCTCAACACCACGCTTAAATGGCTCCTGCAACGGCGACTGCCGCGCATTGAGGCCATGAAAAACCAGCCCGGTATGGTGCAGCAAAAGGTGTTTGAGTACCTGATCCGGGCGGGGCGAAACACGGAATGGGGTCGTAAACACGACTACAAATCCATTCGGACGGTTGCAGACTATCAGCAGCGGGTTCCGGTATCGGACTACGAAACGCTGTTTCCATACATTCAACGGATCATGAAGGGCGAACAAAAGGTGCTGTGGCCTTCGCCGGTACGCTGGTTTTCTAAATCGAGCGGTACCACCAATGCCCGCAGCAAGTTCATCCCCGTTACGCCCGAGTCGCTCGATGAAATGCACTTCAAGGGAGGTAAGGATATGATGGCTATGTACATCAACAATAACCCTGACAGCCAGACTTTTACCGGTAAAGGTCTGTCGATTGGTGGTAGCCTGCATCCTAATCCCTATGGCACCAACAGTGCAGCCGGCGACGTGTCGGCGGTGGTGATGAAAAACCTGCCTACCTGGGCACAATTCATCAGGACGCCCTCACTCGACGTGGCCCTGATGGATGACTGGGAAGAAAAGCTTGAACAGATGGCTACCATAACGTCCCAGGAAAACGTGACCAGTATGCTTGGCGCACCCACCTGGGGCCTGGTGCTGATCGACAAGGTGCTGGCAAAGACCGGCAAGTCGAACATTCTGGAGGTATGGCCAAATTTTGAACTACTCGTGCACGGGGCCGTTAACTTCCAGCCGTATCGAGATTTGTTTTCGCAGCAGGTCTTACCCTCCAAAAGCGTCCATTATCAGGAGGTTTATAACGCATCGGAAGGCTTCTTCGCTATTCAGGATGATCTGAGTCGCGTTGGTGAAATGCTTCTGATGCTTGATTATGGCATATTTTACGAGTTTGTTCCCGTTGCCGAAGCCGATCAGCCCTTTCCCAAAGCCCTGACCATCGAGGAGGTTGAGCTCGACAAAAATTACGCGATTGTGGTCTCAACCAACGGTGGCCTGTGGCGGTACAAAGTAGGCGATACCGTACGGTTCACCTCCCTCTATCCGCACCGGCTAAAGGTAAGCGGGCGTACTAAACATTTTATCAATGCTTTTGGCGAAGAGGTCATCGTTGAAAACGCTGAAGTTGCCGTTACCCGCGCCTGCGAAGCCACCGGTGCCATCATTGCCGACTATACCGCTGGCCCCGTATATATGAGCAGTGGTCAGACGGGTTGCCATGAGTGGGTAATTGAATTTAAACAGGGACCAGATAATCAGCAGACATTCAACCGGATTCTGGATGAAACGCTGCGGCAGATCAACTCTGATTACGATGCCAAGCGGTTCAATAACTACGTTCTCAAGCGCCCCCGCATCCATGTTGTGCCGCGCGGTACGTTCTATGTCTGGATGGCGCAACGCGGCAAGGTAGGTGGGCAGCATAAGGTCCCCCGGCTGGCCAACTCCCGTGAGTATCTGGACGACATTCTGAAGGGTATAGTGCGGTACGAATAGTGTAGTGCCGTATTTCGTCATCCCGACGAGGAGAGACCTCTATCGCGTGCACAACTTTATGTACAATAGAGATCCCTCCTTCGTCGGGATGACAAAAATTACCCCCGCACAATCTTTTTCTCTTTCAAGTAATCGTTGGTCAGCACGGCTTTATCAGGGTTCAGTACTATCTGTTTCAGCACTTCGCAGATAAACAGGTCATGATCACCTGCGTTGGTGGTATGCAAAACCCGGCACTGTGCGTAGCCAATGGCTTCGGTAAGGTATGGACAACCGCGCTGGTCGAAAGCGTGGGGTAGATTACTGAATTTATCTTTCTCCCGGCCAGACAACCTCCCCAGTTTACGAATCAAGCCGGTTTGTTGTGTTGTGAGCAGGTTCACGTTCAGGATACCGCTTTCCCGAACGAGTTCAATGGTGTAATCCGGCTGGTACAAAGCCACAACGAGGTGCGTACCGCCCATGGCCGTTTGCATCACCCACGTAGCAATGTTAGCATTCTGCCGGCCATCAGAGGTGGTCGTTGTGATGCTGTGTACGTCGTAATTTTTGTATTTGAGCAGGCGTTTTGGCATAAAAAAGGGGATTACTTTTGTAACGAACGTAGTGGCACCGCGTTCCGTTTTATAACAGAAGCAACGCATTTTTGGTCTGAACCTTTCCCGCCCGTTACGTATGAAAACCTTCGACATCCCCGATTATTACCGCAGTCACATCATTACACCCCTGAAGGAGTTCCGCCGAAAAAACGACAAGCTAAAGCGTGATTTTACGCCGACAACACTCGATTTCGGCCCGGTGCGGTTCCTGATTGCGCGGCATTTCGGATTCTGCTACGGCGTGGAAAATGCCGTCGAGATTGCGTATAAAGCCATTGCCGAAAATGCCGGTAAACGGATTTTTCTGCTCAGCGAGATGATCCATAACCCCGACGTGAACGCCGATTTGCAGAGCCGGGGAGTCAGCTTTTTGATGGACACATGCGGCAATCAACTCACCAACTGGAGCGAACTGACACCCGATGATGTCGTGATTATTCCGGCATTTGGTACAACCCTGGAAATTCAGCAGCAACTGGCCGAAATTGGTCTGGACGTGGCTAAATACGATACAACCTGCCCCTTTGTCGAGAAAGTCTGGAACAAGGCCACGCAGATTGGGCAGAAGAATTATACGGTTGTGGTTCACGGCAAACCGAGTCACGAAGAAACCCGCGCTACGTTCTCGCACAGTAAAGAAGCCGCCCCTACGGTAGTGGTGCGCGACATGGCCCAGGCGCAGCGGCTGGCGCTGTACGTTGCGGGTGAGGCACCAGCCAGCGAGTTCTTTATCGAGTTTGCCGGGCAATATTCCGATGGTTTCGAGCCCACCCGCGATTTGCAGCGTATTGGTGTAGTAAACCAGACCACCATGCTGGCTTCCGATACCCAGGGCATCGCCGATTATCTGAAGCAGGTGATGATTAAGCACTATGGCCTGAACGACGGAACCGACCGGACTAAGCAGATTGACGACCACTTTGCCAGCACCCGCGATACGCTCTGCTACGCCACCAACGATAATCAGGATGCTACCTATGCCTTACTGACCTATAACGCCGATTTCGCCATTGTGGCCGGTGGCTACAATTCTTCCAACACCTCGCACATTGTTGAACTCTGCGCCGAAAAGCTCCCGACGTACTTTATCGAATCGGCCCAGAAAATCCTGTCCGACACACTCATTCGGCACTTCGACGTACATACGAAGCAGGAAATTACTGCGGATCATTTTGTTCCTGAGAACCGGCCCGTCACCGTACTGCTGACCTGCGGAGCCTCCTGCCCCGATGCGGTCGTAGAAGGTATTCTGCTTCGGCTGACGGGCTTCTTTCCTGACGCGCTACCAATTGAGACTGTGATGGCTAACGTGATGCAGTAACCCGCACTGCGTTAGCGTACGACCATGACAGCGACTTCTTTGCTTTCGTTATTGAGCCGGTCCAAAGCTGTAATGGCATAGACATACCGTTTTTTCGGGTCGGCGGTCTGGTCAACGTAGCGGGTTGTTTCGGCTGAGCAGCGGGTAATGATGCAGCGCGGATCGTTGAGCCGCAAACGGGAGCGGGTTCCCTCAAACCGATACACGAGGTAGGCATGGGCTTCGTCGCCGTCAGATGCTTCGGCGGGGTGCTGCCAGAATAGTTCGATTCCATCGGGCGTGCTGGCCATTTTGAGATCGTGAGGTGGCAGGGGCGGTACACTGTCCAACCAGGGCATGGCCGGTACCAAAGCCGGGTAGCGATAAAAATCGGCCTGTAATGAATCGCGGATGGCCAGCGGGTTTTGTTTCAGGTTTTTAGCACTAAAAAATATGCTTCCCTGCACGGCGGGCTGCTGCCGGTTGTAGCGCATCTGTCCGGGAAACTCAGTAGCCCGCCCCCAGCCCGGATCGCGCTCTGATCCGCGCCCTACGCGGTATGCCCCCTGCCCAATGTACAGATGGCTCCGGCCCGCGTTGCGCGTCCACCATTCCACGAGGGTTTTATACGGTGCACGGCCAAACTCAGAACTGAAATACACCTGCGGAACAATGTAGTCTATCAGGCCGTCGCGTGCCCACTGACGCGTATCGGCGTACAGTTCATAGTAGGACTGACCGCCGTTAGTTGCAGAGCCTTCAGGGTCACTACTCTGGTTTTTCCAAATGCCGAACGGGCTGATACCAAACTTCACCCAGGGCTTACTGGCCCGAATCGAATCGCGCAGTTCAGTAACCAGCCGGGTTACATTGTCGCGTCGCCAGTCTGCTTTGTTCAGATTACCGGGATTGTAGGCCATAAAAGTTGGGTCGTCGTTCAGAACCTGGCCCGCAATAGTATATGGGTAGAAATAATCGTCGAAGTGAATACCATCTACGTCGTATTGGCGCACTACGTTGGCCACGATCCCGGCAATATACGAGCGCACGGCGGGCAGGCCGAGGTTAAAGAGTTTACGTCCGCCGTAGTACAGCATCCAGTCAGGCTTCTGATAAATAATATTCGATGGGGCAACACTGGCCGTTTTACCGAATGTGGCCCGGTCGAGGTTGAACCAGGCATGAAACTCCAGCCCCCGGCTGTGCGCCTGACCAATCATAAAGTCGAGCGGGTCATAAAACGGCTCCGGGGCCAGCCCCTGTTTACCCGTGAGCCACTCTGACCAGGGTTCAGTGCCGCGCGCGTAAAAGGCATCGGCAGCAGACCGAATCTGCACGACTACCGCGTTGAGGTTGGTCTTCTGGTATAAATCAAACATCTCGTTGATCTCGCGCTGCTGATCGGCGATAGGTAACCCCTTTTTGCTCGGCCAGTCGATGTTTTCGACCGTAGCGACCCATACCGCACGAAATTCGCGTTTGGGTGGAATCGCGCCAGCCAGTTCCGCATCGTCTTCTACGTTGAAGGAGTCGAGAGGTGGCACTACAACCACTGCAGGTGCCGGTTTAGGTATTCTAACCGGTTTAGGTGGGGCAGGTTTTACGGCCACCGGGCGGGTTGCCGGGGCAGGCCGTTTTACGACAGCAGGTTCCGGTCGGCGGCAGGCATCGAGACCGATGAGCAGGCCAAATAGAACAGGGAATAAATAAGGGCGCAGGGCTGTCAGACAAATCATCCTCAAAAATAAGGCCCGATATTCTTCAGTTCAAGATTCAAGGTTCAAAGTTCCGGGTTGGCCAACGTACCAGGCAACCGTGTATCAGCCGAAATACAACCCTGAACACAGAACCTTGACCAACTAACCCCTCTCCTTTTTCGCGGCTGACCGGCAGGCGTCACTGCAATAGATGACGGTATCCCAATCGCGCTCCCACTTTTTGCGCCACGCAAACGGGCGGTTGCAAACCGGGCAGGTTTTAGTGGGTAGCTCAGATTTTTTGCGCATTCTCATAGCCTGAGAACATTGATGTTGACACTTCGGTTTACAGAGCAAAGTATATGAAAACAACCGATAAAATTCTCGCCCTGTCTGAGGCTGACGTTGACCGGGTTATTGAAATGGCCTGGGAGGACCGTACGCCGTTCGACGCCATCGAAGCACAGTTTGGTTTGTCGGAGCAGGAAGTTATCATGGTTATGCGCCGGGAGATGAAGCCATCTTCCTGGCGAATGTGGCGGGCAAGGGTGCAGGGGCGAGCAGCTAAACACCGGGCTACGTCGGCAGTGGATGATGCCCGCTTCAGGTCAACCCGCCAGCGAATCGTAGCGCACAATAAGGTGAGTAAACGGTAATCTGCCCATTTGGCATATAGTGCATTTGACGTACTTTTGTACCGGAGAATGAGCAGGGAAGCAATCAATATTCTGCTTTTAGAATCCTACCAATAACTTTTTAGACTTTTTCACGTCGAAAGTTGGTAGTTTTGTTCCGCTCTGCAACCAAGTTTCAAACAGATCACCTTGCTATGTCAATTCAGAAGTTAGATCAGATAGATCGCAACGTTTTAGAGATTCTACAGGCCAACGCCAAGATTACCAACGCACAGCTTTCCAAAGAAATCGGACTATCGCCGGCACCCACGCTGGAACGGGTTAAAAAACTCGAAACGTCGGGCATTATCCAATCTTATCACGCTCAGATAAACCGGGATAAGATTGGGCTCGGCGTCACAACATTTGTTATGGTAACGCTTGTAGGCCACAAGAAAGACACCACTATGGATTTTGTAGCCCGCGCCAATGAAATTCCAGAAATCATTGAGTGCCACCATATTACGGGTTCAGGCGATTTTCTACTTAAAGTAATTTCCAAAGATATCTCATCCTACCAGGCTCTGATGCTGGATGTTATCAACGAGATCGACGAAGTGGCCAGTACTCAGACCATGGTTATCATGTCCACGTTCAAGGAAAGCAAAGTACTGCCTATTCCGTGAACGTATGGCAGCTAAGCAAAAGGGTTCTACGTCTGACGCAGAACCCTTTTTTTATTTTACAAAATGCCTCTATACAGAAGATGAGCAACCGGTCTCTGACGAACTGGACTGCCCCGGTTCACTCATGGATAACATACCCTGCCGCACTATTTTAACTGCTCTGGAGCTACTGATTAGGTATTTACTTTACGGCATTTTACGCCTAACAGTCCACTCACAACAACAATCAAGGTACGTTGTCAGGGTATAAAACTGATCTTCGCTGGTAATACTCGTAGCCAGCCCGGCGGTACTGCCGGCAAAGCCGGAAAAAATCAGCCGCCAAACGGGCTTCGGCAAGGGTGTCTACATCGGGGTCGTGAACGGTCGGCAATGCCTGTTTGGGGGGCTGGCTCAGTAGAGGAGCAGTATACACATTTGACAATCCGCCTGCTGCTAAAAAGTTGACGGTCAGCATCAGGCTGGCGTATCGTTTTGGCGCAGAGGTTTTGGTAATTGAAGTAGGTGTGAAAGGTTTTGGTCAGGCGGATGTTGTTGGCCTGACCAAAACCTAACCGCTTACTCAGCCTTCATCACTTTCACCAGGTTACGCTGCCCACCCGATTCGGCCTGCAACAGGTACACCCCCACCGGACGCGGGCTAATGTCCCACTGTACGGCCTGCTGGGTTTCGGCCACCGGCCAGTTTTGCTGATGCAGCACCTGCCCACGCAGGTCAACCAACTTTACCGTCAGCGGTTGCCCGGCGGCTCCCATCACCACCGCCCGTAACTGACCATCAGTCAGCGGGTTGGGCATCAGGGTAATGCTCAGCGGCACCTCGGCCACCAATTCAGCCGATACCCGCGCACCAGGCGCAACGCAGCCGTAGTTCACCGTCACCGTAAACGGACCCTCGAAACTAAAACTGCCGTTGGCCTGGAACACCTTCACGTAGTAGCTCGCCGTCGTCTGCACACTCACCAACGTCAGACTGCTGGTGGCCGTACCCCGCTGGATACTGGCAATCTCCGTCAGTCTGAAGGGCGCACTCTGCCCGTTCTTGTACCACTCGTAACGAACCCCCGCCGTGATGGTCGTTAGCACCACCCTGCTGCTGCGGCACACCGTCTGGTTAGCGGGCGTAATGGCCTGCACGGTGAGGGTGAACACCGTCACCCCGCTCACGCAGCCGCTGGCGCTGGTCTGGCTCACCGAGAAGCTCTGCACGCCCACCTGACTGACGTTGGCCCTGGGTGGGTTGGCAATTATGCCGTTGACGCCCGAGAAGCTCAGCGTGTTGCCATTCGCAGCATTGACAAACTGATCCAGCGGCAGGGGCGTGTTGCTCTGGTCTACCGTGCGACTCACGCCCGTCAGGGTCGGGGCGGCTGGAGGGGTGTTGACCGTCACCGACGTGCTGGCCGTGGCCGTGCAGCCGCTGGCGTTGCTCACCGTGACCGAGTAAGTGCCGCTCTGGGTAACGATGGCCTGATTGCTCGTGCCGATCTGGGTAGCTCCCGCCGAGAAGGTGTAGGACGTACCGCCCCCGGCAGTGAGGGTGATATTGGCCGGGGCGCAGGCACTCACGCTGCTGGCCGAGAGGGAAGCCACCGGTGCAGCGGTGTTGCTTGCCACCATTGCGGTGGCCGTGGCTGTACAGCCGTTGGCCCCGCTCACCGTCACCGTGTAAGTACCCGGCAGGCTCACCACAAATTGCCCGCTGGTGTTGGATTGCCCGTTGCTGAGGGTGTAGGAACTACCCCCCGTCGAACTCGCCGTCAGCGTCACGCTCGTCTGGGCGCAGGTCAGCGTGCCACTC